>Ga0065711_1030430_pt1 | contig 32531 bp, 12 predicted proteins | sample Hoacrofraction12_FD_59098 | JGI IMG/M metagenome (GOLD analysis project Ga0065711, IMG submission 59098) | Hoatzin crop microbial communities from Cojedes, Venezuela - Epithelial fraction 12 v2 (version 2) | ecosystem: Host-associated > Birds > Digestive system > Esophagus > Crop | place...
TTTGTAACGATTTTCTTTTACGGGATTTGTTTGGATGAATCTACTGGTAATTAAATGTTTCAGACTGACAATCCAAGAAAACAGTGTTCTACAAATATTTTTCATTTGAGTTTTTTTCACCAATATTCCTGACTGTTATTCAAGAAGAACTAATTGAGGGATTAACTGTGGTACCTAGATTTATGCATACATAAATCTATCTATTAAACCTGCCAAGAAGAATGCTGATTCTGAAGACTGTTTATTAGGAGGCTGGTATATTTACTGGAAGTAAACCCATTTAGTCTTTTTGAGGAAGTCATGAAATTGCAAAAAACTTTTTTATTAATAGTAATCAGATTCAAGTTTAAAATTACACTACTTAAGAGCTGAAAAACTCAAAGCCTTCAGTTGTCTCATGAGCCACCCAGTATCACCAGATGCCTTTTTGCTCTTTCCTTTCTTTTACTTGCTTTGAATAGTTGGCGCATCTTATCCATACTCTTTTTGTTGGTAATCTACATTTCACTCAACCACATGGTTATATTTGTGTGTATGTGTGCTTTACAGAAATATTTTCATTCTTCTGAGTCCCAGCATTTGCAAAGGCAATGTGTCTTTATTCTGCACTCTGAAGGACACAACATTTAAGTGACAAGATTATGTATTAATGGCTTTCCCACATAAGCAAAATTTAACGAAGGTTTCTCTTCCAGTGTAGTTGTCATGTATAGAGAAGAAATACTTAGATATAGTAACTTTTAGTTTCTGTGAATTATGAGTGAAACTTAAATAATAAATACCACATTCAGATTTCCACTAAAGGAAGAAAAAATTACTCTGCACTATTAAATTCAACTTTTATTGTAAGTAACTACAAAGGGAGGAACTGATTTTAAACCTAAAACATAGGTCTAAATTTCTTACCAGTATGGGCTTAGATATTCACTTACTTTTTGGTCAGGAGGTTATTTTAAACTTAGTTTAGATTGGCACTATCATTTTCAAGCTGCTAGTTTCAATTGCATCTGAAAATCATTTGCTGTTGTCCAGGAGCGATAAATGCAGGAAATGGTGTGTAAAATTCTGAAATGTGTAGTAGCCTTTTGTTCCACATACGTAGGTATTAATGTCTGCAATGGAAGTTCTTCAGTAACTTGTCTACAGCAGCAAATTATGTATACTTCTCTGACATGCAATAAATTGCATTTTTTACATTATGTCTACGATCAGGACACTGGAGTTCAGTTCTTTTCATCACAAGGTTTGTTTCTCAGCGGCTGATAAGCTGGTGGGTCTCATTAAGCTTGGATTACACCCATCCATATTGTAATGCTCTTACCTCTTTTCAGCAAATGTCCACAATGAATTAACAGCAAAAAAAAATTCCATCTGTAATACAGAGGTTTGCTATTATGGATAGACTGATACATCCATCAAATTATCAACTTTAAATCTTTGTGTTTGTTTATTCCATAGAGATCATTGTCTTTCATGACTAATCTGCACTACAAAACGAAAAGGAAAACAGTAGTCGGTAAAGTATAACTCTTTGTTGATATATCTCAGTGTGTACATTGTTTAGTGTTCTGACCCTAGTTCTGAGACAGAAATCATGAAAAAGGTCAGTCATCTCCTTTGTGCGGAAGACATAACAATTTTGTCTTGATGCAAAGAAAGAATCCCAGGATCTAAAGACTGGAGGCTATATTTATTTTTGGCAAATCTCATTTTCCATTGGATAATGAACCTACGCATTCCTTTGTGTTTCTCTTCTGATATTTTTACAGGATCTGTTCTCATTGCCACTTCTGTGTCTTGCTTGCTGTTTGCAGACTAGTTGCAATTGCTTTTTCTGAATGATGTCTCAAAAAGTGCTCAGAAACTGCACGGATAATAATGATGAGAGAACTTGCCATCTCATAAGAAATCCATATACGGCAGGAGAAAACTTTAGCTTCTTTTGCCCATGGTTTCCAAAGACAGTAAAATAATGGTCTAGAAACATACTTTCCTTTGTTGTCCTTTGCAGCATTTGGTTACAGGTTCACACAAAAGATCACGTCTACTCTGACTGTAGTGTTACTATAGAGTCTTCATAGCAGTACTGGAGTCTTCATTATTATATCCCGTTAGTTCTTCATTGCACTAGCAAATACTTGCTAATACGTCTTTAAAAGTATGCAATGGAAATTCAGGTGCCTAGCTACACATGCATTAGTGATACAGGTGAAAATTAAAGGCACTAAAGCTCCAAACGTACATAATGTGAACTTCCAGTAATAGTGTATTCCTTGATTATTTACACATAATGGTTTATTTATCTTATTTTTTTTTCTTTTCAGCAAATCTTTTAACTATTGCACCATTTCACTTTGTAGAATGGTCTACCTGCTTTTCATCTTGCACTTTCCAGTAACCTCTTCAGATTATTTAAAAAAAAACCAAAAAGTTTTTTGTAAGGATTCCTGCACCTACTCAACAACTGCAGTAAAAATAATTTCGTTCAGCTTTTACAACAGAATCACAAACTACAGTGTTTCTGTAGGACTTCAGTACATGCTGCAAACATAAACCCTTTCCTTTATTGCCATTTGTAGGAGATGACCTAGAAGGGCAGTTTCAAATTACCAAAATACCAGACAAATTGATTGATACAGGCCAGTGAGAACTGCAGTTTCTATCTTTCAGAATATTTAACATGTTTATTTCAAAAGCATAAAGAGATTTTGTTTGCAACTTTACCTACCTTAAAACAGCTTTTCCTTCTGGCTACAACTTGATTGAGTGTTTCAAATATAGCAGTAAGTTTTAACATGTTAATATGAAATGTAAGTGATGCCACAGCTGGCAACGACAAATCCACGTAGTTTGGCTATTTAATTCTCATCATGCTAAATAGCTTAGTGCTTTAAGATATCTCACTTCAGAAACAAAAGAGAATAATATTTCAACAGTAACATGAAGCTTTTTCTATTTTGAGATCATCATTTAAAGCTACATTCAGTGTGAGCGTAGTGACAGTTGTTACTAACCTTATGCTGAAGTCGTGTTTCAACTTTTCCTTAGCCTTTCTTAAGAAATGTATTCCATCTGAAAATTTCCTTAGAAAGCAGATAACCTGATATTTGAAGAAAATGAGCCAAGCTGTTCTTAAATTACAGTTAGTGAGTTTCCAGCAGTTGAAATCTTTCTGAATCATCAAAAATCCCTTCTCCCATCCTCCCTTTCCACACTTCAAATTAAGAATATATCTTTGATTTCCACCTGCACCCGTTTTGTAAGACTTTGAATTGTAATATGTGCTGTTACTTATCCACTGAACGCTGTTTTGGTTTCAAAATGTTTATTACTTCACATTTTTATTAGTGATTCCTTGCAGCTTGGGAAGGCTGTTTTTAATGTTATGAAATGTTAAAAGAAATGTGAAAATGACATTGATAACCTATTACCTTTACTTTAACCAGTGTAACTCAAACAGTGGAAATTATACAGCAATTCTGCAGAGTCCCCCAATGATTTCATGTTTCAGGTTTGATGACTCGGTGTATATTTCTGTTTCTCTCAGTCACCCCCCAGAACTGCAAACCAGGGGAGAGTTTCCAGTATTCAGAAAACAAGGAACACTTGCATTCTTTTTTCCTCCCCTACATGTGTATTGGAAAAAAAATGCTGTTTGTCAGGGCAGGCCTAGAACAAGAGATTAAGACATGAGATATGAAGCCTCTAGGAGACAATATTACAGAGGCTGAGCTTTGCCTGCTAGAAAGTTTTAATAACTCTCCTGTTACCACACCAAGGGCAGCATTAGACATATTTATGAAACATTATCTCCTTTGAATGTATAGCCATGTAGTCCTGGCACTGTTATTTAGTTCTGAAGTTGCTTATTTACTGAGTAGAATAATATTATGACTATATTGTTCTCTTTCTGAGTATCCTGAGTTGGGAAACTGAGGTGCAAATAATTTCTGCTGAAAGGGGATTGAAACCGCCTCTGAATTCTTCAAGGATATTCTAAAGCCTCCAGGTTACAAGTGCGATATTCCTCCTGTGATCAAAACTTTGACAAGGGACTAAGTTGTAAAAAGCTATTTTTATAGCTAAAAGTGCTTGGTGACATTGGTCTCCAATTCATGAAAGATATTGCAAAAAAAGAAACTACAAGCTCTTTCACTCTAATTAGGTCAATAATATTATGAAACTTTAAACCCGTCCAAACTCTGTTCAACACTTTATGTAATCCTTTTTTGAAACTACTGGAAATCTGTCCAATTTGAAGAAATTGCAACTGTACTTCCATCCTCAAACAGAAAGCAAAGAAATGCTTGACATGCTCTGTCATCTTCTGTGAAATATATCAACCTCAGGCAGAATTATTCTAGATTTCCTTTATAGATGCAACACTATTAACTGTGTATAGCATTGTGTTTAACTTTTCTCAACTATATTCTTGAAACTGGAAGCCAATATGCTGTCCCAAGCATTACAGTATTTAATGCTTCCCTTGTACATTTCCTTATGATTTTGAAATGTTCTTTTCCTTTGTTTGAAATATAAACCTCACAGTTCGTTGTCAAATGACAGTGAACAGAAAACAGCAGTGAGTATTGCTAAAATGGTAGAATTGCTAATGTAAACCCTTGCTGGTTGTTGGTGTTTTCTCATTGTCACTGAAAACTTTCATAGGACTGAATAATACCAGTGTTCTTGGGACTAATGAAAGTTGAGTTTTGGTGTGTATCTGATTTGATTTTTTTTTACTGAAAGATTCAATATCTTCATGTATTACAGGAAGCACTCTCAGGCAAATGGCTCACTTTGGCATCCTGCTGAGTAACTCAAGATTTGAAGCCTTAGTTAAATAACCATTTGTTTCTGAATGTGACTCTGCTTCAACATTTTTCACATCTCTGTTAAATCACCACTTATTTCAGTCTTTTAATAACCCAGAGAATGTGATTTTTAAAATATTTGAAACATCACTATGTATAACCTTGCTCTGTGCACACCTTAGTGCCTTCGTGTAGTAGCACAAGAAAGCTTGTCAAGGTGGTTGCTGTTGAGCAAGGCTGAGGAAAGAAAAGCTGGTCCCAGAGCTACTTCTTTTGGTTTTAATACCAAGAAAGAGGAGTTGACTTTTTCCATCAACAGAGAAACAAAAACTTCTGCTGAATTAGGAATAAAATGAAGAATATTTTTCATGCTATTTTTTCTTCAGAACCTTTAGTTTTGAGACAGCACTCCTCCTAGACGAGACTGTTTTAGACTGTTTTGTCATAGTTTGTTGCCAAAATACATTTTAATTTATATGCAAAGATGAGACAAGACTTGATGATAATTTGATTCTATGTAATATGGATAAGAAAGAAATTCGCATGAAATAGAGAGATTTCTCTATGTGCTGAAAAGATAAAATAGAAATAGAGGATTACCTCAGAGAGTGTAATAGTTATTCTTCAGAAGAGTTGATAATCTTGAATTAAACCAGTGGCATAGTTGTGCTACTCTCCATAGCATCAGATGAAAGTTTCTAGCTAGTTGATAAGACATTATTGTACAACACCTTTAAAACCAATTTCATACACTTTCTAATGCAGTCTAATTATTCTGAGTGTTAATTCCTATAATAAAAAAGTTAGTTCCTATAAAAAAACTTCTGAAACCAAAGCAAAACACCAAAGCCGTGGCAGGATCCTTGATATCAAAATAAAAACATACAGCTATTCATACTGAATTCATAGAAAATGTCAAGGTTCTTCTATAGGTCTATAAAGAAGTGTGAGTATAAGTACCACATTTATGGTGTTTATACTTTTCTCTGAGACACCACAAAGTGGCTTTCTGACCAACATTTTTGTCTGTCAAGTACTGGCATGCCTGAAAGAATGTTAACTTTATCCAAGTACTATTATGGTAACATTGTCATCTTGCTTTTAGCTGAAAGATCAGTGTCTATTTTTGTCTTTAGGTGATTTTTCTTTTTCTTTCAAGAAACTGAATTTCATACAGGCAAAAATGCTGTAAGGCAAGCCACACTGGTTTGCCAAAAAGATAGGTATACTATAGTAAAAAAAAGGCATGGTTTTAAATTTATAAGCACTTTGACTTTCATGTCTTACTAAAGGTTCTGAATGGGGAAAAGAAACTTAAAACACAACAAGAAAGAGAAACTTTTTTTCAGGTGTAAGATCTTCCTTGTAGGGTTGGAAAAAAAAAAAAGTAAAATTGTACTGAAAGCCTCAATAGTGAGGTAAGCATAACTGCCGATGGTGTCCTAGTTGCCTGGGAAAAGCTTAAAAACGTATTTCCAAATTAAAACAGAAATTTGAGGTATCCTTGAATAATATCTGGTTTTCCCTCATTCAAAACTCCTGTTAAAATGAACAGAAATATTGTATTTCTGGAGGTGAACAGGATATAGTTAACAGCACAACAACTGAAGGCAGCAGAGTTGTTTAATGAAGAAATTGCATCAACTGCCAACACTTCAAAACTGAGTCTTCTGAATTATGAAAAAACTTTCTCATTTAAAATCAATAGAATAAATTTCTGAGACTAAAAGGGAGTATATATTGGTGGAAGAAAGTGTCCTAATTGTGTGTTATAAAAAAATATCAGTTAGTCCTTCTTCATGAAGAGCTGTACAAACACAACATTCAAGTAACAGGTGAAGAAGTAGTTCCAGTAGCTGCTGCAAGTGACTTCATTTTCAAGGTAGGCTGAGTTCTCTAACCTTACCTGCTTTTCATAAAACCAAAGTTAGAGCTTTCTGAATAATGGAAATTTCTTCCCACTTAAGAATGTCTGAAACATTATGAAGTCTTCCATGGGAAAAATGAGTATAAAACCCCTCAAAATCTGAAATAAAATTCTTTGAGCTGTTGGTTGCTTGTCTGGAAGGTTTCTTTCCTTTTGGCTTTACCATGCAAAAACAAGTGTCAAGGATATGAATGCTGAAGTGTGGTCGCGAATGAGTGGTTAGCTCGCTTAAATGATCACTCAAAGGTTTTGCAAGAAAAGATTTTACTGAAAATTTAGAAAACGTGATTTTACAGAGTTTATTGGCAAGGCTCAGTCTATTACTTAGCAAATGAATGGAATACAAAATCAAAAGGGGTTTTATATAGAAAATCATTTATACAGAGCATAAGAAAATGTGTAAGGGGATAGGGGGACCCTCCCGTTGAGTCATCAGGTTTGAACTGAACCCCCTTGCTTTCTAAACGCCTTCTCAGAGAGGAGCCTAGGTGCGGTTGGCTACAGAACCAACCTTAGACCACTACTGTTTGTGTCTAAACAATATGTTTGTGTGTTCGCAGTTTAGAGAGAGAGAGAGTTACAGGAAGTTGGCAATTATTAATCACTAGTTAACACTTACTAAACAAATAAGGAGGATTTTTTGTTAAATCACAGTAATAGAATATTATGCTGAATTTATTCATACACACACACTCACACAAAAATTCCCCTCGTGTTCAGTGAAATACTTACTTCAAATTGAATGATTTCTCAATGGGTGAAGGTTGAGTCTCAAGGAGATCAGCACAGGTAGCTCACAAGTTACTCTAAGAAGAGTCCCACTCAGAGGGAGGTACTGCGCGCAGCCTGCTGCACACGAGATCTCAAAGGGTCTGCCTTGGCACCGCCGTTTATAGGGTCTCAAGATGACTGACTTTAGGCATCAGTAATTTTCCATCCCGGTCACAATCCACATGATGCAGACAGAAACTATACATTTCTAGTACTACCCAGAACGTACAGTTCTGCAGGCGGGTGCGACCCTGGGCATCAAGAGTTTCAGGTGCGATCAGAGAGTGGCTGATCGGCCCAACTCACTGCTCTTGCACAAAGACAAGGAAAGTGCCAAGTCATCCCGATCTAATGCACACCAGCTAACTATTATTGCAGTGCAAGCAAGAATACAATGTTGACTGGTTCTGGGATTGCCAGGTCAGGGGAGTGGGCTGCACCACCACAAGTGTTCAGCCATTCATCGCTTCTTCTACTGGCCCTGGTGCTGACTAGTAAGTGAAAGAAAGGAATGCCTCAGTTCCCTGTATTTCTTTGGGTTTAGGGACAGGATGGAGCTAGGTACTGAAGGATCCAAGGGGCTAGTATGTGACTTGACCTGTAGCCCTTATCTTCATGCGTTGCCTTATATGGATATTGATTTTCAGAAAGCAAACATGAAATGTTCGTTTCAACTTTCCAGATGGAAAACTAAAGTTCTATAGAAGAGCTGTTCTCTGTCAGGAATAAGTCCACCTGAAACATCTTGCATAGCTAGAACACCACATGTTCCAGACTCAGTTTATCTGTCCATGCAGGAAGTGATATATATTTACCTTTAATAAGAAATTCTCAACAAATAGGTCAGCTCTGTGCTTCTCTGTCAGTCCAAACTCTCCATATTGTCATGAAGTATTTTGCTTGTAGAAGGGAAATTTCAGAAAGATATCTTAGTGCAACACATAAAAGGTACAATGCAAAGTGAAAATATTATTAAAAAGTCAGGGAGGTCAGAACTCCATTAAGTGAAAAAATCTGAAATGACATCTTTCAGGGAGACTGCAACTGAAGCAACTGCTTTGCCAAGCTGCAGCCTATTTCTATTTATTTTTGTCTAGTAGATTCAACACACATAAACAAATTACAACTGAACTCAGAATTGAAGTTGACTTTTTTTTTTTTTAACAAATGAAATATAGCTATTTGAAGAGGGAAAAAAAAGCTAGGAATGATAATAGTGTGTGTATCTAGATGCAGGAACTCTTATCATATTGTTGATTAAAACACAGGACCATTTACAAATAAACCTGTTTCAAAGTGAAGGTCAGAGATAGCCTAAACAAAAAACGAATACCCCAGATTAAAATGTTAATGTTCTTTCTAAAATGCACAAAACCTAATGCAATCTTATTTAGCAACATTTCCAGAATTATTCCAGCAAATATTACTACATTAATCTGTTAGTTATGCATTTTCTTTAGTCAGAAACAGAAACTAATCTTCAGGGAACAGGGTTTGAAGATTCTGAACACTTGAATTTTTGCTATCTTGAGCAAGTTATATTGAGCTTTTCAAGTAAACAGACCAAGACAGTAAGAGCAGTCAAATATTGGTTATAGTTTACTGGCATCACTGAAAACTAAGGATTTAATTATTGAGACTGAAATAGTGGCAATTATACTAGGGAATTTAGAAGCTATATTATGACAGAATAAAATTGTGTGCCATATGCTTTATAGTTATTATAACTCTAAGCTCATCTCAGATATTGTTCTTGCAGTCAACTTCAGACAACTTCTGTGTTCTAAATATAAGGTGACAGTATTTGCTGCACAGCATGTAGTTTTGTCTGTAAATGCTGATACCTGCATCAATGATTGTGCCTGGACATTTTCTTTACATTGTCTACACAAGTGCGATGCTGTAAGGAAGGAAATAAACATGAAAAAGTTTTTGTGCTCCTAATATCCTTGACTGTCTGTTTGGTAGACTGTCTGTGTGTCTTATGTGTGAACAATAAGTATAAATATTTACCATTAATGGCTGTGTGTGGTGTACTTCTGCTTTCCAACTGACTCAGCTCTTATTAACCCATCTTTGAAGCACCCTCCTCTCTCTGGAACTGCAACTCCATTGATATGAGTTACTACGTTAACTGGGGGTTCTATAATTCACTTCAGGTGTGCTGCAGTAATTGGAGAGTAAAAAGGATCTTTTGTGATTTGCCTGATTTGGGGAAGAAGTCCATGAGAAAGCAGGAGGTAATTCGTAAAAGATACTTATGGCCTCAGACAGAAAATCTATCCAATGTCAGTTTCTACTACTGTGTACCAGAAGATTTGTAGGTTTTAATAAGGCTTTTTCTTTTTTCTTTTTTTTTATACCTTGGATTCCTTCTAGTCCAAATCTGAAAACAAAGCCTGAGGAGCAAGACTTGATGTTTGTGTAAAATCAAACATCAATGAAGGATGAGGGAGAGTGCTGCAGGCAAAGCAAAAGTGAAGTCAGATGCCTTCCACCAAAGATTTTGATGAAGGTTCATCTCAAATGCCTAGCAAATTGAATCTATTCTGTTCTCTAGCACTGCCTTTTTTGGTGGTCTTTTAGTATCTGTAATGTGCTGTTTATTTCTTATGATTTTGTCAAGTCACATAAACAAAATGTTCCGCACTGCCACGGCCTTGAGGCACTGACAACCCTGCCTGTCCTTGCCCACCCCCCAGGGCTCCACAACCCTGCTCATGGCCCAGGACCCCACTGCAGACCCCTGGGATTGTTAGCCACTGCCCCAGTGACATCCCAACTGGGCCTGTCTCCAGCTCCCCTCAGCCCTGCCCTGCCCAGCCATGGGCCTGCCCGCAGGCCCATGTCCAGGCCTGGCCTCGGCCTGTTCCCATCACCAGGAAGGTGACTGACATCCAGGACTGGGGCGGCCCCTGGTTCCCCCTAGCTGCCTTCTCCTGGCTGGGGCCATTGGACGGGCCCTGGCTGCCAGGCCCTGCCCTGAAAAACCCATGGGGAACTCCTGCTGCTCCTGGTGCCCTGGTCCCCAGGGAGCCATCTGCTCTTGCTGCTCCCAGCCACCTATCTCTTTTCCCTAGCAAAAGATTGTGAAGCCATCCCTTGCAAAGAAACCAAACCTCTTCCACAGCTCTGTTGCAATGGACTGTTGAGGTTGTACTGAGATAGATACACATGGGAAGACTTTCAGAGTTGTAAATGGAAGTTAAGTATGCAGCTCCCATAAACACAGGTCAGCTAAGCTGCGTCACCTAACCCCTTTCTTGTGCTGAAACAGGCTCCTAATAGTCTAGTCATTTTAGTGGCTCTATGTAGAGCCACAGGGAATTTCCATGGTTTTACTTTTACATTCAACATGTTTCACAGGGTCCTAAACGGATTTGTTAGTCAACTTCTGCTGTCTGGGAAGTCTGTCCACTGCTATACCATCTTTAAGGATAGGCACTGCAGTCTATTTCTGTATTCGTTAGCATCAGCCATTAATATGTCATCTACTACTTATTTTATTTACTGTATACAGAGGCCCAAGATGTCACACTTTTCAAAGAAAACAACAAACCATCTCTTAAGTAAACCAGAGGAGGCCATGACTTTCTATTATCCAAAGCAAATATACTTCGAAAAAAGACAGGGTACAACAAAAAATACAGGAAATAAAAGATGCCGATTCCTAAGCAAAGTAGCTTGACTGAACAAACCAAACCAAAAAATGCATAATACATAAACTGAAATTTAGATAATAAACATGAGAAGGGCAGAAAAGCTCTCTCAGCTTGCCTGTTCTTATTATCCACTTTTATGTTGGTTTGAAGATTTGTGAAAACAAAGGGAAATTGGGAGATCTTTATTGTTCCGGAGATAATAATGGTATTGATTATTCATTAAGACGCATCCTTTCTTGATAAGGTCACTCTCCGTTTCTCTTCTTGGTGTTTCAAGATTTCTTCCTTCTTCTCGCTGCTGGGTTCCTGATAATGACTAAGTGAAATTATGAAATCTTGACATCTATTTTTTCATTTTTCTCACATTTCTTGAAATCCCATTTTGCTCTATCATTGAACCTGCTATCACTATCTTCCTAGGTGCTTAAAAGAGGGCTAAGTCACAAACTATTCATGTCTCATTAAATACAAAACAGAGCTTACGCATTCAGCAATGAATGATACTACACACGTAGGGATTTATTTCAAAATTAATTGCTATCATTCTGGATAAAACACTTTCTTTATAGGTAAATCTTTCATAATATAACAACAAGAAAAAAACCCTGAAAGGTGACTTATCCTATTTTAGGTCCTATGTTCTAGTCCTTCATCTCAAACCTCTTTGGAAATTAAGAATGATTTCTGGCCCTATAATTGATGGCCTTGCTGGTCTTGTCAATGCAACAAGGACAGGCTAAGAGAGTCGGGGCTGTTCAGCCTGGAGAAGAGAAGGCTCCGGGGTGTAAGAGATGGCATTGCTGGACTTGTCAATGCAAGGCAAAAGACATTCTCAGATTCAGGCGTCAATAGCTGAAGAGTTAGCAAAGGGACAATTAACTTGCACTTATCAGACAGAAGTAAGGGGGTATAGCCCATCACTGTAAACTAAGTGATCTGTGGGGCACAGCGGAGATCGCACAGTGAGAGATTGCTTCAGATAAAGCACACATGCCCCCGGAAGTGCATAGCGAGATGCCTGCTCCATAAGTGTGTCAAACTACTGAGTCTCGCTTGTGATGACACAACATTCCATGCCAAGAGCAAATCGATACACAATAATTGACTTAGTCCCACCTCGCAAAAAGATTTTCAAACGTATAAAAATTGACAGTTGAAAACTCTCTTTGGGAGGAGGAGCCAAGCGAGAACTTCACCTGACGGACGGGTCGAGAGGCCCGAACCTCTCTTCCCCCCCCAAGAAGGGATGCCTTTTTGGTGAGAGTCGCGCCTCTGACTTTGTCAGACGTATCCCCGGGAACAAATCATTAACTAAAGCGCTAAACTATTACTTTGAACTCAACTTTTCTAGACAATGCATTTTATCAATGGCAATCCTGAATCTGTGATACCTGTCGCTTGAATAAATTACCTATTGTTTCAACTTTGCGAAACTGTTTCAGTGAAAGCCCTTGGGAGGGCTCTGACAGGCAAGCTGAATCTGAGAAGTGGCTACACACTTAAACCTTTAGACTTAAACCATTGACCAAGTCTGGGACTAGGAGTAGATCCAGCCGCACCTAGACTCTTCTCTGAGAGAGAATTTAGAATGCAAAGGGATCTGCTCTGAACCTTGTGACTCAATGGGAGGGGTCTCCTTTTGGCACTTATCACAGTCACTTACTCCGTTTAACGTGATAGGCCCTTAGACCAACCTACTCCCATGGCATGCAATTGCTTGGTCCCAAATAGTCTACAGAAAAAGGAAAGTAAAAATTTTGCTGTTACTATATTTCCATTTGATTTTTTATGAGTTGATTTTTTGGAATTCCTGTGGGGGTCTGTCTTGCTTGGAAGTTTATCAGTGGCAGTAACACTAACCTGTGAGAAGAGACATGAGGAAATTCTGATTTCTTCATATTTTATTTTTTCTCAGTCTTCTCATACATGTAACACAAAGGAAATAGAGCTTGCTTGCAGAGTCCAATATCTTTCTAGTTTGCACAAAATTAAAAGGCCAACTCATCTTCGCGTATTTCTTCCCCAGCCTCCTGCAACAAGGACACAGTTTAGTCCAAAATAGTGGTGGTACTGAGTTTTATGCTGAATGAGACTCTTAGGAGTAATTAGCTTTTTATAACCGTTGCATCTAACTTACTGCTGCTGTATGTGGGAATCATATAACTTCAGGAAGAAATTCAGTCAGACCTCAGCTTGAAGTGAGGTATTATTAATTGCAACTTATTTACAATATTTAAGGCCCTGATGTGTAATATTGATGCCAGACTGAGCTGTCTCTTCCAGCACTTTGAAGGGTAAAAAATAAAGGGCTTGTAAAACCCAGAATTTATAGCAAATTCAAAGAGAAATTCTAAACAGACAAAGTTAGAATGAAGTTTTAAATTGATATTTTAGTATAAAGTAGTTGGAATGTAGTTTTATATTAGTTCTGGTTTAAAGCCTAATTACAGTGAAAGTGTATACTCTTACAAAGCAGTACTTTAAGTGTATATCTCAAACAAATATTTAGTATATTTCTCCATAATTACTCACAGTTCTGGTTCACACAAAACTGTTCTTCAGCTTTTTGCAGAGTCACACAGCTAGTCCTGTGCATTAAGGGATTCCAGAAAAACTTTGAATTTGCACAGATTTTATGGTATTTACAAGAACTTTGGTAAAATAATATACTTAGATGATTTTAATATTCTGAGCATTGCTATATGCAAATACAGTTTATTTAAAATCTGTTTGAAAAAGTCTTTCCTGGAGAACTTTCTGTCAGGGTTACAGTTAAACAAGCTACAGAAGATGAACATTCTCTTAATTATTAGGAACTTCCACTGCAAAAAAAATCCATCAGGCTCATTAAGCCATAATCATACAAAATAGGGCCTCATCTGAAATCTCTGTGAGTCTTCCATTAATTGAAATCTGCTGAATTAATTTATGAATTTAAGTAGGAACAGAATCAGATCTAAGCCCATGGTTAGATTTCTATGGAAGACTAGATTCATACATAAAATCTTTCCTTTATTATAAGAAAATATTCTGTGAGTCAGTCTTGTCATCGTAATCAGTTCTGACAGTAAAGGCAGGAAACTAAATGTATGCCTATAATCAATTTATTCAGCTGAGATTATTTGCACGCCCTTTAAAATAGGTAGCAATAGTTTTTTTAGTTTTGTTTTAAAATATTTTTCTTTCAGGGCAAGGTTTTTTCAGTAAATGGTTATTAATTCTACACCATTTTTAATACAACCCTTCCTGTAAAAGGAACATGAGTAGATACTTCTTTGAGTAATTAAACCTAAACATGGAGTACTATCAAACAGGGAATAATTGCCCCATGGATATTGGTGAAAGATTTGTCAGTAATTTTAGTGGGTTCAGGATTTCACTTTTATAATTTTTATGGCATCCAAATCTGGAAGTATAAAAATAAAAACTATAGATTTTTGTGAGAAGAAAATATATTCCAGTGGTTTTATTGGAGGATATCTTTTCATTTCATAAAATCAAGGTCCATAAATACATTTCTTGTATCAATTTGTGAATGTACATCCAGCTACTGATTTTTCTAAACACATAAAGTATTTAAGATATTAAATTTGAAATATTAGCAAAGCTAACACAGCAGAAATGTGTGTCTGATTTTAAAGGTGCTATCTCAAATGAAAAATGAAAACAAGATTCATGACCATTTTGGTACAACAGTTTGATACGTAGGGGATATTTGGAAAATGTTAGTCTCTTTCTGGTTTTGTTTTGGCTTTGGTTATTTTAAGCAAGTATTTCTATTTATTGTTTCTTCTACTAAGAATGAGTAGTAAAGCTGTATTTCACCCTTTCTGATTTCACTGGTGTACCTGTAAGTCTCAGATGCATACTCACTATTTTGTATTCTGGCAATTAAAGTAACCAGATACTGATAATCTCAAATACTAAAAAAATCTTTTAAACTTTTATATATTCATTTTCTTGTCAACTGTTAATGTCATGATTCAGTTACTTCTTCAGTTGCCCGTTGATAGAAGCCATGTATTATTTAAAGATAAAAAGAAAAAAAAGAAAATACAAAAGAAGGAAAAACAATATAATGAAAGAATTAAGGTGGAAATGGGCAAAGAAATAGAACTTTCGAGCTTCTTTGTTTTTCATGCCATTGAGATTCATTTCCACTCTTCATTTGTCTGTTTCTGTTTCAGTCATCTTTAAGATCTCTGTCTTCTTGTGGTACAGTTTTGAAAAGCATCTCTTTCAGAAAATAACCTGCTTGTAGTCACACTGCATATTGATTGCATTTCATTTCCATTATACTGTATTACAAAGGATATTTGCATAAAAATCTGATGTCTTTGTTTCTGAAAAATTAATGTACTTTAGCTGCTTTCTCTCACCTGAAATAATAATCTGTCCTTTGTGACATCACTCTTCATTGTTGTGCTATGACTGACGCCACAATCTGCGATTCTGACTTCAGGTGGGAATAAATAGTAGGAACAGAAGAAATAATAGACAACAGAAAGACTTCGTGTTTTCAACATCTTAGAATATTGTCAATGAAAAAATACAGAAATGAAATTTTGAGCTGAACCAGGATAAACTTAAGAAATTACATGAAATCCTTACACGCATCTTTAACGTAGGCCTGTAATGTAAATCTGTAACACACGAGTCACTGTTCAAGATGCCACTAAGTGGCATTAATTTCATGAAATACTGCACCAAATGTAATATTCCTTATACTAGTTCACCTGTGTAATATCTGTTACTTTAGGCATCCATAGAAAATTCAGTGCAAAGGAACACTTCTCAAGTGACTTGTAACCTCCAGTATAATATACAGATAACTAATAATACTCTCTGTCTCCTCATAACTAATCACTAAAATCATCAACTTTTACTGTTGTCAGGTTTGAGATCATACCTCTATATTGTTGTCAGATCAATAGGCCATAAAAAACAATGACTCGTTAAGGCACATACAGTTGGGTAGTGTGAGGGGAAAGAGTGAGAAGAAATCTTTCAGTTGTAGAAAATTACTTTACTGGATAAGATCGACTGAAATTGCACATTCGCTAACCTCTAATGTCATTTTGTGAAGTTTGCTTTATGTGCTTCTGCTTAATTTGATTATTTAAAGGAGATAACAATGTTGAAACCTCTATTATTAAAGCATTAATACGTATATGTATGTATAATTAAAAGACCTCTAGATAATTAAAGGACATTTCTATTATTAAAATTAATATAAGCATATATATGAACATCTCGACATGCTGAGTTCTTCTTGGTTGTTCATACAATTTTCTTCAAATATGAACTTTCTTCATGGTATGCTAGAATATTTCAATTATGTTTAGTCCCTTAAGAATGCGTATCTTTCCACTGAATAGTCTTCAGTTCTTCAGCAGCAAATGTGATTTGAAAAAACCTCTTCTACCTAATTTTATAAATGCTCTAGAAACTTAATATAAGGGAAATTTGAATAGGTAAAATAATGTGAATCATGAGAACAACAGGAAAAAATTGAAAACTCAGGGAGAACAAAAGATATGAGATTATATTTCCCTCTGGAAACATTTGCTTAGACTCCACAGATCGACTGATTCATTTTGAAAAAAAAAACCTAGAAATTAAAACATCTACGAAAGACAGAAATTACTTTATTACCATGAGCAGAAGTATACAGTGTGGTCCCCTTTCTAAGTAAAATAGTCCCTAAACTATTAATGGTCAACAAAAAATAAACATACTAACTACTAATAAAGATACTAACAGAGGAGGGCAATTTATTATTTAACTTTGATTTACCTGACATCTGCTGCAAATAAAACACAGCAGAAAGGAAACAGTCTAGGAGGTTCCTGGAGTGTGTGGAAGCTGGTAAGTGAGCCTACCAGGGGAGGTGCCTCACTAGACCTGCTGTTGACTAACAGAGAAGAACTAGTGGGAGATGTGGTGGTCAGAGGCTATCTTGGGCTTAGCAATCATGAAATGATAAGAGTTCTTGATTCTTGGGGAGGTTAAGAGGGGGGCCAGCAAAACCAGCACCATAGACATTCGTTTGGCAGACTTTGGCCTGTTCAGGATGCTGGTTGAGAGGGTTCCCAGGTAGAGTCATGAAGGGCAAAGGGGTAGAGGAAGGCTGGACATTCTTCAAAAAGGAAGTCTTAAAGGCACAGGAGCAGGCTGTCCCCATGTGCCGCAAGATGAACCAGCAGGGAAGACGACTGGCCTGGCTGAACAGAGAGCCCTTGCTGGGACTCAGGGAAAAAAGGAAGTTCTACCACTTTTGGAAGGAAGGACAGGTGACTCAAGAGGAGTACAGAGGTTTTACAAGGTCATGCAGAGAGGAAATTAGAAAGGCAAAAGCCCAGCTAGAATTCAGGTTGGCCACTGTTGTAAGGAACAACAAATTATATATTTACAAATACGTTAACAAAAAAAAGAGAGCCAAGGTGAATCTCCATCCCTTAGTGGATGCGGGGCAGAACTTTGCCAGCAAGGATGAAGAAAAGGCTGAGGTATTTAATGCCTTTTTTGCCTCAGTCTTTAATAGTCAGACTGGTTATTCCCAGGGTACTCATCTCCCACTGCTGGAAGACAAGGGCGGAGAGAGGAATAAGCCTCCCATAATGCAGAAGGAAGCAGTTAATAACCTGCTATGCCACCTGGACACTTACAAGTCTGTGGGGCCAGATGGGATCCACCCAAGAATGTTGAGTGAACTGGCAGAGGAGCTGGCCAAGACAGTCTCCATCCTCTGTTAGCAGTCCTGACTAACAGGGGAGATCCCAGATGACTGGAGGATCGTCAATGTACAAGAAGGGCCAGGAGGAGGATCGCGGGAACTACAGGCCTGTCAGCCTGACCTTGGTACTGGGGGAGATTATGGAACTATTCATCATGAGTGCGCTCACTGGGCATGTGAATAACAACCAGGGGATCCAGCACAGCCAGCAAGAGTTCATGAAAGGCAGGTCCTGCTTGACCACCCTGATCTCCTTCTAGGACCAGGTGAGCTGCCTAGTGGATGAGGGAAAGGCTGTGGATGTTGTCTACCTGGACTTTGGTAAGGCCTTTGACACTGTTCCCCACAGCATCCTCCTGGAGAAACTAGCTGCCCATGGTTTGGATGGGTGCAGTCTCTGCTGGATAAAGAACTGACTGGATGGCCGAGCACAGAGAGTTGTAAATGGAGTTAAATCCAGGTGGTGTCCGGTCACAAGTGGTGTTCCCCCAAGGGCTCATTTTTTGGTCTGATCTTGTTTAGCATCTTTATCAATGATCTGGATGAGGGGATTGAGTGCTCCCTCAGCGAGTTTGCAGATGACACCAAGTGGTGTGGGAGTGTCAATCTGCTGGAGGATAGGAAGGCTCTGTAGAGGGATCTGGACAGGATGGATTAATGGGCCGAGGCCAACTTTATGAGGTTCAACAAGGCCAAATGCTGGGTCCTGCACTTGGGTCACAACAACCCCATGCAACGCTACAGGCTTTGGGAGGAGTGGCTGGAAAGCTGCATGGAGGAAAAGGACCTTGGAGTGTTGGCGGATAGCCTGCTGAACATGAGCCAGCAGTGTGCCCAGGTGGCCAAGCAGGCCAATGACATCCTGGCTTGTATCAGGAACAGAGAGGCCAGCAGGAGTAGGGAGGTGATCGTGCCCCTGTACTCGGCACTGGTGAGGCCGCATCTCAAATGCTTTGTTCAGATTTGGGCTACTCACTACAAGAAAGACACTGAGTTACTGGAGCATATCCAGAGAAGGGCAACGAGGCTGGTGAATGGTCTAGAGAACAAGCCTTCTGAGGAGCGGTTGAGGGAGCTGGGGCTGTTTAGTCTGGAGAAGAGGAGGCTGAGGGGAGACCTTATTGCTCTCTACAACTACCTGAAAAGTGGTTGTAGCAAGGCAGGTGTTGGTCTCTTCTCCCAACTAACTAGCAACAGGATGAGAGGCAATGGCCTCAAGTTGCATCAGGGGAGGTTTAGATTGGATATTAGGAAAAATTTCTTTACTGAAAGAGTGATCAGACATTGGAACAGGCTGTCCAGGGAAGTGGTGGATTCACCATCCCTGGAGGTGTTTGAAAACTGTGTAGATAATGCACTTTGGGACACAGTATAGCAGGCATGGTGTTGTTGGTTTGATGGTTGGGTTTGATGTTCTTACAGGTCTGTTCCAACCTTAATCACAGAATCACAGAATCACAGAATCACAGAATGGTCGGGGTTGGAAGGGACCTCTGTGGGTCATCTAGTCCAACCCCCCTGCCGAAGTAGGGTCACCTACAGCAGGCTGCACAGGATCCTATGATTCTAAGATTTTATAGTTAAGTTCCCTTGAATTTATCAGGAAATTGTCATATGTGTATATTACTGTACTATAGAATCATGGAATGATTTGGGTTGGAAAGGGACCTTAAAGAACATCTAGTTCTAACTTCCCTGCCATGGGAAGGGACATCTTCCACTAGACCACATTGTTCAAAGTCCCGTACAACCTGGCCTCAGATACTTCCAGGGAGGGGACATCCACAACTTCTCTGGGTAATTTATTCCAGTGTCTCACCACCCTCATAGTAAAGAATTTCTTCCTTATATCTAATCTAAACCTTCCATCTTTCAGATTCAAGCTATGACCCCTTGTCCTATCACTACAAGCCCTTAAACTGCCTCTCCGTTTTTTTTGTAGGTCCCCTTCTGGTACTGAAAGGCTGCGATAGTGTCTTCCCAAAGGCTTCTCTTTTCTAGGCTGAACAGCCCCAATTTTCTCAGCCTGTCCTCATAGCAGAGGTGTTCCAGCCCGCTGATCATTTCAGTGGCCCTCCTCTGGACCTTCTCCAAGAGGTCCATGTCTTTCTTGTGTTGAAGACTCCAGAGCTGGATGCAGTACTCTAGGTGGGGTCTGACTAGAGTGGAGTAGAGGGACAGAATTGCCGCGCTCGATCTGCTGGACACACTTCTTTTGATGCAGCCCAGGATACTGACCCCCACCATAACGTCACTTGCCTCTGCCCTGTCTCAAATTCAGACCCATAAGCTGTCAGTCGACTCCTGATCCATCCCCAGGTGGAGCTTCAAGCACTCCGGCTGGTCACTGACATCGAGTGTCCTCATCTTCCCTGCCTGTCCTTCCTAAAGAGCCTTCCTAAAGAGTCTATAACTCAGTCTTCTGGCCTGAAGTGGAGCAAGTAGGTCAATTTTCTAGAGGATATTACTGAATGCATCCATTGCCATTCTGTATGTGAAGAGGAACTTATGCAAGGAGAAAGATATTACTTAAACAGTGGACCAGTACAGCATTTTCTGTCTTGCTCTTTTGGGGCTATAGAGCTGAAATTCCAGTTCCTCAAACCTCTCTCTACTTTTAAGCAAAGAGAATTAAACCCTCTGTCATTATGATAGAAAACCATGGTGTGGAGAGTCCAAAAAAAGTATTCATTAACTCAAAATAGATGTTGAGAGTCAAGGAAATTGTTATTCTGTTCTTGTAAGAAACTTAACATCTCTTTTTCATGTAATCACCTCTTAAATAAACTATCATCCATTACTCTTTTTTTCTAATTTTTATTTCTATGGTTTTGGAGTGGTCATAACATGCCAGTTAAAGAATGATTTCATTCTTCTATGACCTTGGTGAGAAAATAATGTTAACTGGAGACACACTCATTTCCAACCTTATTTGAAGCACTGTCTCTATCCTAAGAGCAGGTTTATTCCTACTTACTATTTATCCTTTGATGTTGACCTGATATTATATGAAAGATACAACCTTGAGTAAACATTCAACATACCAATTCCAGGATTTCTCCTTAATTACATTCTCTACAATCCCGTCTCCTCCTTGTAACCATTTAAAAAATATTCAGATACGTAAGACTAGTGTAAACCACAAAATACTACCCTCTATGTAAGTACTGTTGTAAACCACAAAATACTACCCTCTATGTAAACACTGTTGTGTACAAAGAATGCTAGGTCAACAGTGTGGTGCCACTGTCTTCTGTATGATTGCTGAGAAAAACGTATTTTTCCATAGTAAAAATGGTGACCAGGGTGCATGAAGAGTCAGAGAATAAGCTGTTCAGTTAACTCCTGTATCAATTCTAAGTCCTTGGGACTTTGGACAGTGTCACGTATAATGCTCTCACAGATCAGCCATCACAGTTTCTTTTTTTTCCTATTGGAGCACGAAACTCAAATGAAGCTTAAATGGCAGAGTCACGAAATAGATGCTCTTTACTCTAGAGAACTGGTATGATATAGTTTCTGATTTCCAGGGTAAACTTCTATTATTCCGTCTTTATAACGCATATAAGTAGCGCACCAAGAAGACCATTTCAGATTTTGACCTTTTTCATAACATGTAGTAACCAGTTGTTTTTTTTTTTTAAAATAGCATTGTAACACACATTAGAACTTCTCTGAGGAATTCATACAAATACATCCTTCAAATGATGAAATTGTTCATAATACTTCATCCAAAATGCAAATGTTTCACCCGTTATAAGAAGGGTCTTTTTTCAATATGTTCTCCCTCTTACTGTCCCTTTTCCTAGGTTAGTGGTTGCTTCCATTTATCAGATGTTCATTCCAGTTGTGCGATATCGGTACTACAAATTTTCACTATGAAGTAATGTGGAACCTTCTGCTGTTCGGATTTTTGGTGTGACACTAACTGTCCCATTCATTCTCTAATGAGCATTCAGAACCCTGACAGATTCAGTCATCTTCTGTAGGGCTGTAAATGGCTTGAAGGATTTGCTACGCCTGGTATAGGAGGGATGCTTACATGCCTGGCAGAAAGAAACTGATTTTTAGAATTCAAGAATTGTATCTATAATTGGTGTCTATTTGTTGCCTTTTACAAAGTAATTGTTGGTCGCTCCAAATTTTGGTTTGTATGTTCCCATTTAAAAACAAATCTCTTCATACTGTATTTTTAACTTGTTCTTCTTATCAGTATCACTTGTGATTGAGAGAGAATGGAGAATGAGCTATCTTAGACAATTTATAGAGTTACTGTTAAATCAGAGGTAATATATTACTTATGTGTGTGTGCATGTCTAAACTTCTGAGAATCACAAACTGCTTCTTAGGTGTTGAGGAATTCAGTTCCCCCTTTATGGGTGTAACTGAGCATGATAACTCCTGTCTTTCAGATCCTGCCTGATAATCAGTTCTGATCTTAATGTAACTTCACTGAAGTCACTGGGGTTTTTTTCATTCATACTTATGACAGTAAGTTTACCTTCCGTCACACAGGAGTTTCATTAAGGAGGAACTAAGCAAGAATATATTGAGTTTTCCAACAGAATTAGAGAAAAGTTATTGATGAAGAAAGGATAATAAAATCATTTGAGCATGAAACACTTATTCAAGGACCTTTTTATTCATGACAGAGTAAATAATAACAATTTTTATTCAAAATGATTCATTTACATAGCAGACAAAAGATGAGCAGGCTACTGAGTTAGCTAATTTAATGATTACACCGCAAGAGACAAAAGGAAGTTACTTGAAAACAGCAATCTAATTTTATTTCATCGATTGTTTCTGGTTTACTGACTTAAAGTCATTGTAGGAATGTCATAGTTTTCATTTTTGTGGATATAGTTTGAGATAAGAAGAAAAGGGGGAAAAAACGCATAAGAGGAAATGTAACACTAAAGCCTAGCCAACTGGTTTCACATACGCAGCTCTTGAGGACCTACAGTAATGCAGTTAGGTAATTCAATGCCAACCAGGGTTGCAAACTACATATTGGAACCTTCAGAACCTTTTAGTTTTGACAAAGTTTCTTCACATTTTTTGCAAAATGATTTGTTGCATTTTGTCAGCATTCACTGGACTCTATTCCTGTCTATACCACCTAACTTAACCTTCTGTTTTTACTGCAGTTTATATATTTTGTTCTCATGACAGAATAATATTTTTTTTTCTTTTCTTTTTTTCTGTAATGTGTAATCTACTTTAAATGCAAGTAATACCCTGATGTACTCAGTTAATTTGCTAGTTGGCTGTGACTTCATATATCCGGTACACCTAGGTATAAAAACAGGAAAACATGACTAGTTCTAATAGTTTTTCACTATCGGCATCACTGGGTTAAAAAATTATGTTGCAATGAGCTAAATAGTAATGTCATCAGAAAAGATAAACTAAATGGAACCAAAAACTTCTTTTAGGTATGTCTAGACACATTAACTACATTCAGTGATGAAGATTAGCTACTTTATTAAAGTTTAGCCAAAAAGTGGCTACTATCAAATTCCACTACTTTCTAAAGGTCTGCAAATAAACTCTCTTTTAGCCATATTTCCTTCTGTCTTCTATTTCCTTTTATCCTCTCTCTTCACTTCCTTTTTATGCTGTTTCAATTTCTTTTTCCTTTTCTTTTGTTCTTCCCATTTAGACGTTTCTGCCTGCATATTTCTCCCTGTCTTTCATCCCAAAAATCAATTATTTTTTAAAAGTCTCTATTTTTTTCTAAACCTAAGATGGGCATAATTCATACTAACCATATCTTCTCTTTCTCTTCTTGAAAACGATTCTTTTTATCTCTCTGCCTTGTCTCTGCAGATCATAAACTTTTTGGAGTAGGGCCCATCTTTTGCACAGTAAGAGATTACGCAGTGGTGCTTTGATCCCAGCTGGAGTCTTTAAATACTAAAGAAATACAAATAATTACAAAGCATTGCCATATGCCTGATCCCCAGCAGCTGGGAGCTCTGTAACAAGAGTGTGATATTCCTGCTCTCCCACTTGCCACATCTCCTGTCCTGCAGGCCAGTCTGCAGTAGGGCTTAATGTTTCTGGACTCTACTCTTCTTCCTATGCCAGCAGTAGCTGTCAGGCAGTTTTCACAAGCTTTGAAGCTCAGCTGGGGAAAGACTGCAGATCTACACATCCTCTGGGTCTGCAGGTTTTCCAAGAACAGTTCATCTGTACATGATTGTTAAACGTAACAACAAAAGTGATTTTTCTTTGTCAGTGTTCTCAGTCTACGAGACATTGACAGTCACCCTATCTGTTTTTTAATTGAAATGTAGCATAGACAAGCTTAAATTTTTGGCTCTTTAGATGGAGTTGTTGAATCTTTAATTACTGGTAAAGTATATACTACACACAACTTTGACTCCTGCCTTCAAAATGCTGAAGACATATTTAATCTTCTGTTTATTAGGTTTCAGCTGTCTTAAACTGAAAAGCATTTTAACACAACATTTGAGGTTAATTATTTGAGCTATTGCTTGAACCCTTTCACATGAATGACCAGAAAATAATGCCCAATTCATTAAAGTACAGACAGTGAATCCAAAGAAATGAAACAAAGTTTTTGTCTGATGAGGTAAACAGTAAATCTTCTGCAATGGTAGCAGCAGAAATTGTCATACTAAGGAGCATTTTTTGACTAGAGCATTTGTCTTCAGCTGCAGAAGTGCTAGAATAAAAATCATTAATATGCTTAAAAATACTTATTTCCAAATGCAAATGCATGTTCTTTTTTCTCTGACATAGACATTGTTTAACATGTATATCTAATATGTTTGACGTATATCCCAATATAAGCACAAAGTGAAAACAAATCCATGAGATAAAATGGTGGTATAAAAATGTATGTTCTTCTAAGTGCATTGTAAGTACTTTGTTGCTAATAAAACTATTTAAATTATAGCTCTAATATTTATCTGTGGTTGCAGTAAAACTGCATCATTGTTTATAAGTGGAAGTGTAACCCACGATGATAAAAAAACTTCTTGCATATTCATGAAGTATAATTTAACCTGATTAATGTTATTTGATGAACACAGCTTTTGAAAAATATCCTAGTTCTAGACTACAACTACACAACCCTAGAAGTAAAGGCTCAGCTTAGATTTTGCACTTTCTTTCATGGATTTAGTTTCCATAACACTAACAACTGAAGGGAAAAAATGCAGAAATAAGACCCTAAAATGAATATACAGGTCTATATTTTATTGGATAGTTGATGTTACCAGGTAGATTGTTCTTTTCCTAGAAGCCCTTCAGATTTCACTAGGGAGATATTCTTAGCAACAGAGCCCTTGAGGTTTGAACTCAGCTATTAAAAATCAGTAGACTTTTACAGAAATGATACCCAGGAATCTTCAAAACCTCAGCAGGTTACCTGGCAAATAAATGTTGCTCTCTTTCCCAATAGGTTTAAAGTTTATCTACAAAATCATGCTTTCCTTTTACCACAGTTATCTGTCACTTGTAATTTATTCTTTTAAAGAGATACTGGCTTTCCTCATTTTAACTTTGGGGGTTTAAGTTATGTAGTACAATAAGATGTTATATATTAAAACAAAATGTAATTTAGGAAAATAAAATCTTAAGGAAAATTCAGATGAGAATATTAGAAGCCTTAGTAACCAAGGTTTTAGAGAATGTCTATATACAAGTCCATTGTATTTATTAGGAAGTCTGAAAGATTTTTATTTTTAGCTCTGTGTTATTTGGAGACAGTTAAAGTAAGTTTCAGTTTATCCATGTTTAGAAATCTGAAAGTGGTGTGCCTAGCTAAAGCTAGCTCGAGACTCTCTTTGGAGAGATTAGGATGTAGGTCTTACCACAGAGCCATTCCCACCATCCCTTCTGGATTGTGTGTCCTTGAGACAGGACAAGACAGTCTAGCAACAGCGAGACACTAAAACAGGGGTTTCTGAGGTTCCCTCATCCAGTTCATCCATTTTCTTCTGGCTTCTGCCATTTTTCCCACTCATGAATCCTTCCTGTGAGCTATTGTGATGAGATAATCCATCAGAAGACCTATCCAGAAGAAGTTAATAGACAATGTTGTTTGGGATTTATTTGCAGTTATTTTGAAATTTCTGCATTAATCGGATATTGAGGTGAATGATACATATATATGTGTGTGTGTGTATATCTCCACAAGTCCATGTATTTACATATGATTAGTAGGAATTTACTCAGTAAACGAAAGTGAATGAGAAACAATGACTCCATCTCTCTTCCTAGCAAATGCCTCAGAATGTTAACTGCATGAAAAAAATACCTAAAGAATTCAGATAAGCCAAATATTTTGAGCAGTTTTCTAAAATTATCTTTAAAAAATTATACGGAGATGTAGAAAATCTCTATAGATTGTAATTGGGTAAATAATACGTTGGTGAGACAGTCATGGATCATTCTTTTTGAGGTTTTTTTTTTCCTAATTATTAAAATGTTAAAATATAAAATATCTATATTCTTGTCACTCTAGACCACTTGTAATAGACTCTTGAAGGCAAAAACCAGACTGAGTTCACTGTGATCTGCAGCTTCAGGATAGTTATGACATAAGCTGTTATTATCATTATTTCTCACAAATGTAATAAATATTCTATTTTAATTAACACATCGCTAATGTTATATTAATGATGACATAATTTTACTATTTTATCATATATGTTTTCATGTTTATAGATATTATTATTTTATCAGTAATAAGATTATATTCCAACCCAAGATCAGTAAAGCACAAGACTGGAGAGAAAGCCTAGATAAGGGAAGACAAGTGACTGAGACAAATCTCATAGAGACTGGAAGCTGAAGAATATCTACCCAATACAATCACATAAACAGAGTTATTAAAACATTTCCATATTGTTGTGTTAAACGTCTTAAGCTTTTTGCATTTACATTTCTCTTCACAAATTCTCTGTTCTTTTTCAATTGTCCAAGTTACATTAAAGGGCCTAATAAAGAAGAGATTGCTTTTCATATAAATATAGATATTTTGATGCAAAATTGTCTAGGGGAAATAGTAACTTTTCGGTAGATCAAACACATGAAAGCACTGACAGAAAATCATGCTCTGTTGTAAAAAATGTCCTGCCTTCTGTTTTAGCATTAATTAACAAGATAAATAGCAGACTTTTGGGGTTGATATTTTGTTTCAAGTTTTGGGGCTCCTGCTCATATATTTCATTTTTTCGATTTCTGTAAGACTAGGCTGGCAACTTATGAGGTAAGAGTGAGCAAAAATAGAATTTTTGCCTTTACCTTGGTTGCTTCTGTGTGTATGACAGAAGTAGAAATATATGGAAAAATGTCAGAAAGACCTACTCTTGCTACAACAAGGTGAATCTTGACATAAGATAAAATTGAAAACAAAAGATCTGTTGAAGAGATCAAATTGAAAGAGAACCCAAAAAGTACAGACAAATCAATCCAGTATTAGCAGCAGCCACAAAGAAGACAGTCAATTCCCTTGAATGACAGAGTGAAAAGTAGAAAGTGGTATCATCGTGACAGCAACAGTCCCTTCAAAAGATGTTGCAATATGCTAGGAATGCTCTCTAGTATCTCTGGCATGAGATATCTAGGAAAGGAATGAAGGGATATACTTCCTCTTTCTGCAGACAAGAAGAGGCTCTGCTAATATATAATTTGGGGTTTTTTTGGTAATTTTGTAATGAATTATACTTGTGGAGTCACTATAAAGGTAAAGGTGAAGGAACAGTAAAAAGCAAAATGGGAAACTAATATACCCTTCACAAACACCTGAGGTGCTTCTGTATGTCTCTGTAAAGAAACCACCAGATAAAATCTTTCCTTGAGCTCATCTTGCCCCACATCTGTAGGACTTTGAGATAAAAATACCCACAAAACCAACAAACCAAAAAACTCAACCAATCAACCAAAGCCACCTCATAAAAACATCAAGACTAATGCTGTGAAATACACAAGAACACTGTCTGTATCTAGGAAGAAGTCCTACCTGCTGCGCTTGTTGTCACATAGAATTTCTACAGCAGGTCCTAGCTGAAAAAGCTTGGGTTCCAGGACTATCAGGGTCAACCTTCTTCCTAGATGTCTGCCTCATTGTCATTCTTTTGTATTCCCTTTCGTTGCACCTTTTTGACTATGATTGTTGCTTTGATCTGTTTAAGAACCAGTGTAGCCACCAGTGTAGGTGGATTCTCTGAGATGTGCCATTGACGCTGTTACAGCCACTCCTCTTTAATTACACTCTCCCTGCAGAAAGCTTTGCAGGATTTAGATCCATCTAGATCCTCTTGCTCAACCAGCAAATACACTTTCTTACAATCTAAAGCTCATAAGCTTTGCACTGTACTACATATTGTACCTCATGTTACACCCTTATTTCCTCTAACCATTTTTCAGTGAATTATAGGTTTTGATGTGAAGCCCATCCATGAAATATTTGGATAAACTGATAACACAGCACGTTCCATGGACCTTTCCCCAAAGCTAGCTTCCTTAACTCTCTCTCTCCATCACGGATATGATCAGTTTTAAAGGTGTAAATTTAGTTTTGAAAATTTAGCTATGTGTGTTTATGTATCTATAGTCCAAATGCCCAGAAGGGCAAAACATCTTGCCTAATGAGTAAGTATTATGGAATAGAAATTAGCCCTAAACAGATAGTCAAGAAACCTTGAGAGAGGATTTTTCAAAACATACCGCACATTTCTTAGTTCTTTCAGAACCTCTCAGAAATATATATCTCTCTCTCTCAACATACATGCATAAAATATGGGTATAATTTTCAGAATGAAAGTTCAAATTTTTGTAACTACTTATCTTTATATAATCTGTCAAGAGCAACAGAACAACAACTGCAAAATTTGCTTCTCTTGCCACCAACTGGCTTTCATTACTGTGTGTACATCATCAAACCAACATGGCCCTTAAGATGTATTAACACAGTATATCATCAAAATTATACTGCTTAGAAGATGTCTTTCTCAACTATAAGGCCAACTGGCAATAAAGAATGTATTTAGATATTTTTTTCCAGATATTTCAGTTTAAATATGGAGTTGTAGTTGAGATTACTTCTAGATCTCCACAAAAGTGCACTAATATGTTTTGATACATGACCATTAATTTTTTAATGTATTTTTGCCATTATTAATCTTCTTTTTTCCACTCTACACTTCAAGAGTGTTTAGAGATGTGTTGAGTCAATGGGATCGTATTCTTACTCCTATGTGATAAAAGGGATTTGGAGTTAGTCGTGTCAAATATTAGCTATGTTCCCAGTGCAAACCTTTGTTCAGCCAACTATTCATGAAGTTTCACATTCTAGTAGTTTATTACAAGATATTACTTTTAGTAATAGTGACATCTGTCAAAGTGAATCCACCACAAAATGTATTATTGATTAGGGATTAGTGGATAATTTGCAACAATGGATTTATTCAGCATATTTAGCCTTTTGTCTGCATGTGGAATAGCTTCCAACAAAGAAACAAAACAGAAAACCATGATATCCTTGAGTATATTTAGAAACATTCAAATTATCTATTTTTAGACTTTTCTAGTTATTTTGTTTAGTTTGTTTCTATGGTTCTCTGCAGCTTGCATGTTCATGGACTGGTAAAACTTTTGCAACTATTGGTCTAAAACTCTGGCTTTGCAAATATTCACTTGCATCTCTGAAATTTACTTTCCACTAATGCTCTTGCAGGTAAAACTCAATCCTTCAAACATTCCTGCAGAAAGATCACCAAAGGGTTGCACGTATTCTCAAAGCAAATTCAATCAAATGTTGGTTGCATATCTTATACTGTATTTGCTCAGCTGTGCTAAAAGAACAACTCATTCAAGTTGTTCCCAAGGCATCCCTGAAGAAAACCTAAGACTGGGGAAGTGTTTTTATATTTAAAGATATAAAATAGTATATTTATGATTTAACACAATATTTTATAAATATAGGTTTCAAAGTTACATTTTTAGAGCGAAACCAGGTCTTAGATCTCTGAAGTCAGTTATATTTTTAAAATATATTCTGCTAAGTAGACCTAGGAATAATTTAGTGACAGACAAGGCATTATCTGGAATATTCGGAAGCTCTTTTTTTTTTCTACTGTAAATGAAAGACTGTCTAACCTTTTAATATTTATTGTCTAGTTTGTTAATTGCCAGTCCACTCTGTTTAGTGATCTTCTATTGCTACACTGCACTTTTGTATGTCTCATTCTTTGGCTCAGGCACTCTGTGTAGTAACCTGGCCCCACTAAAACAGCAATGAGACTATGGTGAAAATACAGTAAGTTATAGCAAATACCTCATCCTGCATGTTCATTGGGTGACTTTAAGACGAGCATTACTGTGATGCAATTAGGTAAAACCCAGTAGTCTAGCAAACTCTACTGCTTTTCAAAAAGTGAGTATTTTAACTTATAAGTACCATAATTTTAATTCGTAAGTACCATAGCCCATTTGACATCTAATGATGAGAGGAAAAGCAGAAACCTTAACATACAGCTAAGCTTGCACCGAAACTTCTAGTTCAAGTCACATATGCTGTGGTCATTTTATTCTAAGATGGTAGGAAAACTGAAGTCCTCCCTTGGTACAAAGAAGGCTTTCTTTTATTGTTCTGTTTGTTAAAAAGTGAAATATTCTGAATTAGATACAGATTATATACACAAATAAGTACAGAAATGGTAATGTGGATTGTTTTTATGTTCTCAGAGTTTAGAAATTGTTTTTTCAAGAATAATATTTAGTGAAATTGAGTTAAGAGAGTTAATGGAAGACTAGCATCTCTCCAAAATAGCATGGCTTAATTGTTTAGTTTTATCAATGATTCTGAGGAGTGCTTATTCCTTTGATAATACAACCTTTTCTTTTTTCTAACAGAGCAAAAGACATTACCAAGGGAAAATAGCATCTTTTTATTTTACAAAGTTATATTTTAAAAAGAGTGAAAAAAAAGTAACATTTCTTTTAACATTTTAGGATAACTTCACAAGACTCAAATATTCTTCTGTGATAATGGCTATCTGCAGTAGATGATACAGGAATTGTTAGGGATTCCTTTAGCTACTTTGTGCCACAGCCTGAACATTATTCAAATACTGATTTTCTTGAATGTTAAGAAGAAGGAGAGATATGTGACAATGTTGGTATTTTTACATTCCTAAGCATATGAAGGTAGTTAGTATTGGAGTATTAAACTCATATTGTTTGTCTGAAATCTGGAAGATCCAGAGGACATGCTAACAAAGGCTGAATACTGAAATATCATGACAGGAAAATTCTCAAGATTTTCATAAACTGCAGGAACTTAAAGAGTTGGATAAATATTTATAAAGTACAAAGTTGAAAACTGCAGTCACTGGAATTCAGCAGAAGTTTTCTGTCACTGTTTTTCATGATAAGCCTTTATATATTCAGACTGCTTCTCACACCTGAGATCTAAACAACAAGAGATTTTTTCCTCCCTCTACAAAGGTTTTTTTTTCTCACCATCTTAAAGGAAGAACTAACAGTTAAAATGTTTCAGAATATCAGCTTTGCCTTCAATATCTAACAACTTCTATAGCTGTAATCCTTTGTAACATTCATATTTCTACAGTTACATACCAAAAATATTTTTATGTCCAGGGTGATATACAGATAACATTAGAAGACACTCACAATTTATTTAAAGTTGAAAACCATGTTTGAAAATAATTCTGAGAAGAAAGGTAGTGATTCTGAATGTAAAATTGTGGATCTACATGTATGAGTCTGGGAAATAAATGCAGGCTGAGATCATTCCTTCTAGTATTTACTGATGTAAGTATTCTACCACAATATTGTGCATTAAAGAAATTGTGGCTTGGGACTTTTCTGTATCTTTCTGTTACCATTACATTCTGATTTCTAGGCAAAAGATTCTGTACATTGTAGAAAAAAAAACTAGTATAGCAAACCAGATATTTTTATTTTTGCTACATTTATTCTGTGGAAGTAAGGATGAAAAAAGAGGAAAAAACTCCCCCCTTCAATCTCAGTTGATACCAGGAAAAGGTATGTTAACATCTGGTCAATATTCAAACACGACTTTCTTCCAGCTCAAGACTGGAGTATCCCGACACGAAGGAAGTCAGCCAAAAGTGCCAGCAGGCCTGCTTGGATGAACAAGGCAATCCTAGCCAAACTCAAAAAAGGACAGCTACAGAAGGTAGAAAGGTTAACAGAAGAGACAGGTAACCTCGGATGAATACAGAGACACCATCTGAACATCCACGTATGAAGTTAGAAAAGCTAAAGGCCAAATGGAATTGAGTTTGCAAGGGGGGTCAGAGGCAAATGTGTATAAAAGGGCTTCTATAAATACAAAGGTAATAAGAGCAAAACAAGTGGAAACTGGAATGCTGCTGAATAGATCAGGAGCCCCAGTGACACAGGACATGGAAAAAGCTGAGGTCCTAAATACCTTCTTTGCATCAGACTTTACTATTAAGAACTACCTGCAGGAATCTCAGGCTGTGGAGACCAGGAGGAAAGTCTGGAGCAAAGAGAAGTTAACCCTTAGTGGAAGAGGATCAGGTTAGAGAATACTTAAAAGAAATGGACATATAGAAGTCTATGGGTCAAAT
>Ga0065711_1030431_pt1 | contig 32528 bp, 25 predicted proteins | sample Hoacrofraction12_FD_59098 | JGI IMG/M metagenome (GOLD analysis project Ga0065711, IMG submission 59098) | Hoatzin crop microbial communities from Cojedes, Venezuela - Epithelial fraction 12 v2 (version 2) | ecosystem: Host-associated > Birds > Digestive system > Esophagus > Crop | place...
CGGCGGCCGTTTAACGGCTGCGGACGGCCCCGCTGGCCCCTGAGCGAGGGGAAGGGGGATCGCGGCGCGCCTCAAAATGGTGGGCGGCGAGCCCTGCGAGGGGAAGGGTGTGGGAGGCAGCTGCACCGGGCCGGGCCTACGTCAGGCTGGGCTGGTGTTAAACGCGCCGAGGCAGCCAAGAGGAGCGGCAGCGCGGCCAGCCAGAGTCGGGCCTGCATCCGCACAGCACAGAGTCCCTTCTCTCTAATAAGCGTGTGTTGGGCCCTTCTTCCTTCCTGGCGCGTTAACTTGGTGACGTACATCTGGGTATATTTTAATAAGGCGAACTAACAGCTAAGAATAAGGTCATAATTGAAGGATAGTTGCTAACTCACAGAAAAGCATTGGAATAGCAGCCAAAGTCCCGATAAGGAACATCTTAGGGTTACGGACTGGCTCAGGCGAGGGCATGCATCCACTGGGAGACTGCGAAACCAGGAATGGGTGAGAAAAATAACTCTGCTGTGCTCAGATGATGCATAACCATAAAAGGATAAAATGAGTAGGGGTATTCTTAGAGTCATAGAATGGTTTGGGTTGGAAGGGACCTTAAAGATCATCTGGTTCCAACCTCCCTGCCATGAGCAGGGGCATCTTCCACCAGACCAGGTTGCTCAGAGCTCCATCCAAGCTGGCCTTGAACACTGCCAGGGAGGGGGCAGCCACAGCTTCTCTGGGCAACCTGTGCCACTGTTTCACCACCCTCATGGTGAAGAATTTCTTCCTCATATCTAATCTAAATCTGCCCTCTTTTAGGCATTCTTAGATGCCCTCTTTAGGGCATTCTTCCCCAAAAGACCACCAGACACCCTCTGAGACCCCCACCAGAGACCCTCTGAGGCCCCCGCGCAGGCACAGAAGACTTTCCTTGCTCAGCACAATAACTAATAATTATATTGTTTAGGTGAGGCTTTGTGACTTTTGTGTATAAGTGTCCGGTAAAGAGTCCCAGGAGTATGCTTGATTTGTGGAAATCTTCCACCTCGCACCCTGCACAGAATGAAACAATGTCTCCTCTCTAAACATACTTTGTGTGTTTTGGGAGTTATTTTCAATTTCAGGCAATACTGCTTGTGCAGGAAGCGTCGGGCTTTGATTCCACTGCAGTGTGTTCTCCCATGCATCAGGGCTTAGGAGAGCTCAGCATCTGCAGCCGAGGAGTCCAAGAGACGCTGGAGTGTTACACTCTTGTCTTCACTCAATGGCCTTTTAATTTCTAAATCAATTTCTAATGAAATCTTGTATGCTTTCGTTCATTTTTCCTCTGTTTATTGAACACTGTGAGGGAATAAACTTGGGCAAACCAAAGAAAATCATTTCCCTTCTCAATAATTACTTATCTGATGTTTAGATTCAGCCAACCTACTAAGTTTCTAATTATTGTTAGTCTTGGAGAAGAACAGGGGGGATGAACAGAATCTGCAACATTTGCAACAAAATATTGCCATTGATTTAGAAAACCACTCGTACAAACAAAAAAGGCAAATGAGTACAAGCTCAATTTTTACTTGTCTCATCTCAGTGCAATTTCCAGTGCTATCACTTGGATACCTTCTGTATTCACTTCATTTTCTTTCTATTTTCTTTTTTTTTTTCAAGAATAAGTGACTGTCTACTTGGTGGCATGGTCAAACTCCAGCAAAGATAATTGCATAGAGATAGAAGTCAGATCTTTTTGTCTGATCTGAGAAAACATGAATGTTAACAATACCTATTACCATTCCCGTTTAATTCTTTAAGTTGGACTTTAAGTAATTATAAGACCCCGTTTGTACAGAAGTTGCTGCTGTTCTCTTATGAATGCACATGGTGAAGTGGACTCATATTTTCAGCATTAACATAGTTTGTGAATTTGGATCTCTGCGTAAGAAACACATGACAGAGCGAGCAAGTAACTGCAGACCCACAGCACAGGCTGTGCTTTTCAGCCTGTTTTGCAAGTTATTCCATACGCGCTCAATGATAATGGATATGCAAACAAAACTGGTATCGCCTTAGAAAAACATCTCCAGCAATAGGTTTGTAGCAACGTATTTAATTCTGTTATGTAATTTTTAAAGCTGTGTGTATTCCTGATACCAGAACTAAAGAGTAGTTAAAATGTCTGATGTTTGTAAGAGCCAGACAAACTGTTTAAATAATGCTAAAAGAACTATTGCAGGTGGTTATCTTTATTTGTAGTTGATAAAGCTACCTAGAATAACATCCAGCAGAGCAGTATCTGCTTGTGGGTTTGTGACACGTTCATGTTTCTTGGAAGGCAGGAGTTTAACCCTTTCTGAAAAGTAGATCAGGCTGAATACTTGGAAAGACTGTAACTCACTTCTGGGCATGGTGGGGAGACTGTCCTCTGTTTCTACATCCTGTGAAACCACTGGAAGTGGGAAAGACCTTGCTCTGCCACAGGAAACAAAACTGAATACTCGTATTGTGATGCACTTTGCAAGATAAAATGAAGGCAATATCCCTTTTGAATCGATCATTGATCGTGCTTTAAAGGCATGTTACCTAGCTAAAAGTACAGCTTTTTAAAAAGCAGCTAAAGTACACTCAATATCATGACTCTATTTACAACTACCATTAATAATTTTAAAAAATTATACTTGTTTTCTACCTTTCTGAAGATCACAGACATTTGGCATTTTATCTTATTATTTTCCAAAATACAGGGAAAAAGTGAGATATTAACTCCTGGGCTTGATTTTTTTCCCCTATTGAACAAAACCAGTCCTACTGTTGTTATTATTAGTGAAGGCTTTGTCTTGCTTGTTGAGAGAGGAGGTTGTTTACACGAAAAATACACATTCTTATATCGAGAAATAAAAAATATATTAGTCTGTTATCTTTTGTTAATATTGTTTATTTTCAAATTTTTGTATATTGATACATTGATACAATTTTGGAATTTAAATAAACCTTTATGGCAACTTTTGAAGCAATGTTTTATATACTGCTCTACAAAATGTGTATTTTGAATTATTTGAAACTTAATTGAAGTACAAAGCAGATACCCGTAACTTAACACTGAGATACTTTTGAAGTTCATATGGCAGTTTGATTCTCATGTGTTTTAGGGACAATACACTTCGATCATTTAAGAAATCTTTACAATGGAACAGAGGTGTTCTGAGCTTCGTATATGTCCAAAGGATCTCTGAGGTTAGGAATTGCCCTGAAGAAACGCAGTGTGGTGATGCTGAGATGATTAGGAAAACACAACAAAAATACATTTCCTGAAATTGAAGTTTCAGGTTCAATTCTGTATTTTTTCATAGCATTAATAGACATTAAAATACTCATTTACTAGATGGTAGGCTCTTTTCGAGGAGTTCTGTAGGGAGCATTTTGCTTACTAGAGTCTCTAGTAAAGAAAATGAAATTTCCCTCACATTGTAGAAACGGGAATTAGGAAACAGACCTAAAATTCCAAAAATTCTTTGCAAATCTGTGGTCTAGTTTCTATTTACATTAGGCTTTCTATAGTATCCATCACAATTATGTCTCTGTAGAAAAGAGTTGATCCCATCTCAAACAGTTTTTGCTGTATAAGTTAAAGGTATAAGGTAAAGATAAGTGTTTGATTTGCGTCACACTGTTGAGGTCAGTTACATAAGTTGTGCTTTTTTGAGCACCTAGCACTAGTAGATCTGAACAGCTGACGTTAATGTAAACTTTACATTTTTTCTAAGTGAACTTTGTCTTTAGACCTTTTCTCTCTCTTCATTTGCATGTCTAGGCAGAATGAATGTGCCTTAACTCGGATACTCAGCCTAACATTGCAGACATTCAAAACTCTACTCCTTTCGAATAATGTGTTCAGCATGTCTGCGGATCAGACCCTGGGTTTTCAAGCCGAGCCCCTAAATCGAGGAGAATACATATTCACTGGTCGAGTCAAAAGTTGGTTTCATAATTTGAATCACTTACCTTGGCAGAGGCAAAGATGGAAAAAGAAATTTGATAGCTAAGAATGGAACTGAATAATCATTAGGCTTCCCGACTGCCGTAACAGCAATGGCAGGTGCCTTGGAAACCTCGGCCTCTCCCAGCCTTGGTTCATGCTGAAACCCAACTCATTAAGCACGCGGCCGGAGGCAGGAAATCCCACCGCGCAGCATCACGCTGACGTCCACGTACAGCATGGAGGTTGGAGCCTGTGCTGACTCTGCCGCGTGAGATAGTGGAATAACTAATTCCTTCCTCTTGCCCTCCCTGTGCACCCTGATCACATCTCAGTGCTCTGTGCTAACGGTTTTCCAAGTTAACAGTCACAGTGTTTCCTTTCCCCAACTCTTTGGTCAGCTAATCAAAACCTCCTTCCAAATTCGTGTCACTATATGACTCTCCTCAGTAAAATTGCTTCCTCTTTAACTATACCAAGTAATATTATAGCCCAAACAAACATGACAAAGTAGTAAGAAAATGGATTCAGAGGCCTGAAACATTGAAATGTTTTCAAACCTTGATTATAGCATGCTCTCAGTCATACCAATAGCGAGGAAAGAAATACAGTTCATAACTTTGTCCAGATCAAGCATCTGGGAGTGCAAGTCTCTGCTGCACCTTTCGCATCTCGTGCAGATGCAACGCGTTGTCTGCAGTAAGATGCCAGTGGTACTAACTCTGCTGTAGTTAGTGGGGAGAAGACAATTGTCTTTACCTTGCCAATACATTGACGTGGTGTTACAGAGCTGTCGTGGGTGTTTTGAACACAAGCGTCTGGTAATCATGGTAACTAACTGCTTTAGGAGTATAGTGGCATCCATAACGTCTTGTGTTTGGGTTTTCTTTCATAAAGTAGAATGCATGCAATCAAAGCTTTTAAATGTTAAAACAGAAGGATTATGTTCATGCAGAACTATCAAAATCAGCATTTTAAAATGCTATTCCATAGATTAAAAAAGGCACGTGTCAGTATATACCGTAGACCAACTTGGTATAGCCCCTGTCTGCTCCTCCCTTTCCCAAGCTGCCTGCGGTAGGATCTTGGCTGAGAGGCGTGGATCGGTTCCTTCAGGTGGCTGAGGGACTGCTGGGTTTGTTATGTGGGACAGACTCATGTTAGATGCACAGCTACCACACCAGCGGGGATCTGCAGTGCAGAAGGTGTCAGTGGGAGCTTTCTTCTTCGTCTGTGGTGAAACTGTTTCTTGTAAAGGCGCTGCAGAGAAATGCTTAAAAACATGCAGTGAGGTTTTGTTATTTATCATAAAACAAAACAAATAAAATGTCTTCCGTCCTCTACTGATTAATCAGCTTTATCGTTAAGCTGAAGGTATGTCTCAAGGGCATTGTGCAATGCTGCGAGCCCGCTCTCACAGGCAGCAGGAGCAGTAAGGCGGCAGCAGCCCCGCAGTCCGTCTGGACTTCCATTCCTGCGTGCCAGCAGGGCGAGTTCATCCCAGCAGAGTGCTGTACTTAGGCGACAAGTTGTTCCCATGCCCAGATTTCAGCGCATCGCTTTCTCGCATGTAAAGGTACTTCACACTGCTGTCATGTGCCGCAAATCTCTTCAGCAACTGTGGTCCACATCTGGATACACTTTGCATTACTGTACCTCAAGAAAAGCAAAAATGACAGGCATCAGTCTTACTGTGTTGAGTAAATTGACTGTATCTCAGCACATGTAGTTTTGCTGTAATTTGAAATATGTTAAAAGGTTAAATTATATTGCATAATTGCTCTGTAATGTATTTGCCGTACTGATGCCCGAGCTGTGTACACCAAGGCTGTTAAATTAGTCAATACTGAAACAGCATCTTTTGGGGCTAATTACTTTTGCTAATTGTGTTTATTTGAAGAAATCCAGCGAAATTGCTTAAGGACTGGAACAGACCCCTGTTAATTTTGTACTGCTGCTGTACGTAGAGCTGTACAGCAGACTTCTATATTGGATAGAAAAACAGGTGCATGTGTTTGAAAGAAATACTGACTTGCTTTACGTTTTTATATAATTAGTGGGATGTGTGTATATCTCTTGTCCACAACAAAATTTCTGATTCCAGAGAGATTTTTTTAGCAGAAGTAGGATGTTTGAGCATGGCAGGACTGAGGAATGACACACTGCCCTTCCAGCGATTCAATTACACGGACTGGATAAATCAGCTCTTTATTGAAGACTATGTAGTCTGAATTGTATTTCTGCCATGTTTCCTTAAAATACAGCTGCATGAGGAATAAAGCTTCTTAGCACCTTCTGTCACCTATATTCTCCCGTCCAAATTATTGAGCTTTAAATAAATTAGTTGCTAGCATTTATGTTGTTCAGGCAACCTATTTTCCTGCAGTGAGAAGCCACCTGGGTGTCTCAGTGGTCATGCAGAGGCCACCTCCCGAAAAATCATGCCGTTCTCTGACCCATTCTAGGTTTCACAGTTCAGGCTAATCATTGACAGGGCTCCTATGATTACAAGGCTTTAGTGAAACTTTGATAAGACACTCCGGCAGTTCGTTGCAAATGAAGACAGTGTGCACAGTGGGGACTCCAGCAAATGAATGGATTTTTTTCACCATCTGTGAAAGAAATCTGACTTTTAACACTGGCGCTATAAACCAGCATCATGTGTGGCCGACGACTGGAGAGAGCTGTTGCTTTTTGGACATTGGTTTTCGTAAGGATAGTTACTGGGCTTGCTGGAGAGGGAAGATCTGTGTGGAAAAAGGACACCCATTTCAGCCCCGTGAGTGAAACACAGATGTTTTTGTATGACAGTTTCCCCAAAGAGTTTCTCTGGGGTGTAGGGACAGGGGCTTTCCAGGTGGAAGGCAGCTGGAGGAAGGATGGGAAAGGCTCCTCCGTCTGGGACCACTTCATCCACTCGGAGTTCAGGGATGCTGACAGCACAGATGCCTCCAGTGACAGTTACACCCTGTTGGACAAAGATTTGTCTGCTCTGGATTTTTTGGGAGTTACTTTTTACCAGTTTTCAATTTCATGGTCAAGGCTTTTTCCCGCTGGAGTGGTAGCAGCTCCCAATGAAAAAGGACTCCAGTATTATAACACCCTGATTGACTCTCTGCTCTACAGAAATATTGACCCCGTGGTTACGCTGTACCACTGGGACCTGCCCTTGATGCTGCAAGAAGAATATGGGGGATGGAAAAACGAATCAGTGATTGATATCTTCAACGACTATGCCACCTTTTGCTTCCAGAACTTTGGGGATCGTGTAAAGTATTGGATTACAATCCACAATCCGTACTTAGTTGCTTGGCATGGGTATGGCACAGGTATTCATGCTCCTGGAGAGAGAGGGAAAATAACAACCGTCTATTCCGTAGGACACAATTTGATCAAGGTAAAGTATAGTAAGATTTTACAAACTGATCTTGCACTGCCATGGGAAATGATGAGAGGAATCAATCATGTAATCAATGTTTAAAAAAGAAATCATGGAATGTGAAAACACCAAGAAATAACCCTTAGCTAAGGCAGTATTTTTTTTTAATCCTCATGTTGATTTTATTGTTGTTGTCACGACAGCTGACTCAGTAATTATTTGTTTTAAAGTGCTTGTTTATTTAAACCAGGTTTTGCCTACAAAATCTGGCTATTAAAGAGTATAATTTTCCTTCTTTACCCTTTCCTCTTAGTTAAACACACTGACATGACCTTTCGTTCAGCTACACTGGAAGGACTGTTCTATTAGTTTAAAATGAAATTTATTTGTATTTACATATTGGATCAATTCCACTAGCAATATATTATGTAATGTAAAGATGATTAGTTCTAGCTCAGTGAGATCACACTGCAAAATGTTTATTGCTGAACTAGCAGGGTCAGCAGTTCTTGGGTTTGGAAGAAAACAAATGTCCGCTTCAGTATTTGAGAGTTTCAAAATTACATTATTTCCATGATGTTTTCAGCATTTTCATTTTTATGTCATTTTAATTTATCATCTGTCTTGTACAGAATTACACATCCAAAAGGCTTGATCCCATGATCAGCTTCAGCAGCTGCAGTACTGGGTCCTAAGTTCATGGCATTCTTTCTTTGGGAAGGACAAAAAGAGAAGTCTGAAGTGGGTCATATTTTTTAAAGGAAGAAGTGCAGATGTTGTTCGTGGTATTGTCAACAACATTACAGAATTTACAGCATCTCCTCTGCTAGATTATTAATTTCATTCTACAGAGTACCTCGTTCCTGTGCATAGGAGCTTATATTCTTATTTTCTCTTGCTATAATTTAAAACAATTTCCAATAGCAGCAGTTTAAGATAAGAATTAACAATATGAATACAGAATTTTTTTCATCTGTAGTGCTCAAAGTACTTCACAGAGCAGCTCACTATCTTGTCTCTGTTTGATAGAGCAGCTAGTGTAACTCCCCTCTGCTCAAACTATTCCTACTGTCACAAACAGAATTTTTCTACTACCTACCATACATTATAGAAGTAATCAACAAATAAATCAGAATGTATTTGCCCTACAGAAAGAAGCATGTGGGAAAAAAATTAATTGCCGGACTAGTTAAAAATATTCTGCAACTGACCATTTCTGTTTATAGTATTTGCTTCTGGGCTTGAACCTGCAGAACTTCCTTTTTCAGAAGATTTGCCCTGCAGTCAGCAGAAGTTTCACACATAGAAAAGTCATCAAGCAACCTGAGTTGCTATCTGATTTCAGACTTAGCACAAGCATGATTTAACTATAGAGATTTGTGAAGCATCTCAAAGAGAACTGATGCTCAATCATTCTTTTTATTTTCAAGTGCTATATAAAATATATTTGATATAATACATGTAACAGATACAACGTAAGTTTGTAGCATTTCTTGCCTTCATTTCTGAGTGGCACAATCACAATTGGGGTACCAACTAGGCAGTCTCTGCGTTTTCCCACCCTGTAAGTTCTGTGTAAGCAGCACACACACATGGGGAGCAGTACCTCTGCTGAAGAATCAATTGGGTGTTCCAGGAAGCCAAGCACAGCTGGGTCTGGTATAGAAATTACTGACATAAGTTCCTTGCTCAATATTATGTAACTCTCAGACTTGATCTGATAGTTGGTTCTAGTTTTAAAACTAGAAGTTTTAAAGTCTGTGAATCCAAGTATAAAATAAATCACGTCCATGAAAGAGTTAATGAGACTTTCAGCAACACACAATCTATTAACTAGTATTTTATAATTTTGGGGCAGAATTTATTTTCATGTTGTAGCTTTCTTAGAGCCCCATGAACATTACCCAATGTATTAGCAGTTCTCTCCTTTGGCACTGTAAAATTTCTGAAGATCTTAGGTCTCATGAAGAATTTCAAATTTGTAGTAATGTCTTTGAGGAACTGGAGTTTGATGTTTGGGGTTGGAGGTGCAATGGAAGCTCTTGAGGAATCAGTCGACATGAGTCAACTCTTCTTCTATGTATAAAAATCTTTTTTTTTTTCCTTAATAAAATGTAATTAAAGCCAGTGATTCCACAGAAGTCATAGGTGGTATTATATGTTTCAAGCCAACTAGCCAGGATCTTTCTCAAAGATTTTTGTGGGTATCTAAATGTTAAATTTCTTTAGTATTGTTAACAGTATCATATTAACATAATGTATTGATGCATAATCAGGATTCATGTGTTGTGAAATGTCTCCCCTTTGAGAGGCAGGAAACATTATAAAACTCTCTCTTTAAAGAGATTTCACATGGCTTTTTCTTTCAGGACTGGTATATGCAAATCTCTTTCTCAGACATTGTATCATAGCTACCTTCGGATTTACCACTGCAAACCAAAATGCCCTCCCAAAAAACAAAAACCAACAAAACTGTCACGTTTTGACAGTGTGAGGCAAATCCTATTAAAGCAGTTGAAAAGATTCCCATTTATGCCACGGGCTTTAGGAAGAGCCACATTCCTGTCCATAGCAGGCCTTCGTTTTCGGACAATTTTGGACAGGCTGTTGAAAGACAGTATTCTCCATGCACATGACCGGGTCCACCTGTGAAATACATGGAGTGGGAAAAACAGGTCTGTAATGCTCAAAAGAAATTAATCTGGCCACCACTCTGTTACACAGCAAATTGCGGAATAAATCATTCTCAAGCCTTTTTGTAGTACCTTTGGATAAACTGTAAATGAGGCGCTCTCATGCATCCTACTTTTAGTTTCATTTACCGGTGCACTGTTGCAGTTGCGGTGTTGTGAGATCTAATCACCATTTATATAAAGGAGGGCTTTTATGTGATATATCAATCATAAACTGAAGCTGTTTCATAGAATCACAAAAACAATACAATAAACCATAAACCTCTGCTTTTTTGAACTTTGGAGTATTTTATTGTAAGAACAGTCTGAAAGTTGCTGCAGATTTTTGCGTCTCTAGAAGAGGACTGAAGAAATTTCTCCTAAACTATGAATTTTAGTAGACTAAAGACTAAATAGTAGACTAAAGAAATTCAACATCTTAAAACTCAAATAATTGTCTGGCATAAGGAAGAAGTCCATGAATTTTAGAACTGATTAAAAAATGATCTGCTTCCGTGAATGAATTCGGGTAGGTTAATTAGGTAGATAATGACCTTACTAAGGCTTTTCAACAAAAGTAGGATTGATCTGTCTTCATCAAGTCCCAGAGCCCCACAGTGTTGGCGAGCACAAGGCATTGCAGATGCTGTGTCACCTACTACCTGTGCTTTCTTTATGTGCCTTGCACCCTTTTAAGGGAATGCCCCAGACACAGCTACTTAAGAGACAGTCGTGCCTTTGACATGGGTCTTGCTATTCGAGACCCATAACGAGGGCTGCTGGATGCAGAAGAAAAGGCTTCTAAGCAGGATAACAGGAGATCCACGTGGGGAAAATAATCCACAGAAGAGGAACTCAAAATTTCTTTTCAAAAAACATGTTTGCTTGTTACTATGTATGTTTTTGATACACAGAGGGTAATGATTACCACTGATCATTTTAAAGAACCTGATACAACTCACGTGGAAATGAATAGGAAATTTGAAGTTTGATGCTTATCAATTATAAATTGCTAAGGGGCCCACTTAGATAAATCTCTACTCAGTTTTATGATCATTACCACTAACATGAGGAGCATGTGGAAGCTTATACCAGATGGAGAGTGGCTGTCAAAAGGGTATCTCCTTTCTTCATTAAAGGAGACTGTACTTCACAAAAGCAATATCGGAAAAGAATTAATGACAGCATGTTAACTTGCCATGCAGCATTTGAAAGACACATCAAAGAAGATACAAAAACTGTGAGCTTGCTCCTGAGGCAGCTGTTACACTGAGGCAGAGAAGAAAAAAACTGCACACAGAAAAATTAGATGGATTTATTTGATTTAACAGTAAACAAATCTGACAAGAATCAAGAACATATAAAGCAGATGAATCATTGTGCCTGGAGCTAAATGAAATGTATACCTGATATATTACTACCATTTTCTCTGGATCTAGCTATGTTCTTTTATACTTAGATTAAGGTTTGTAATGATCACAAACTGCAGACCAAGCTGTCTTCTTTCTGTCCTCTGTATCAATGCCCTCAGGGCAGTTCTGCCTTTGCTATGTAACAGGCAGAAAGGGGCTTTTTTTCCACCCACCCACCCCATTCCACCCCGTGAAGGATCATTCACACTCCTTTCCATCTGCCACAAAAGCCCAGGAGAAAACCATCAGAGTAAGATCTCCCTAAAAACTTTCTTTGTGGACACACCTTCGTAACCACATACTGGGAAAAGGCAATAAATGCCCTTTCAAACATGGTGTCTCCATATAGATCTGTCACAGATTAGGTTCATCTCTGTGCCCAGCTGCGTTACTCCCAGCTCTTCGGTAGCTCGCACTAAGCCAGGATCTCTCTGTGGACACTGCTGCCTTTGGGATCTTTGGATGAGCATGTCCAGAGAAGTCCCAAAGCTCATTCTCCTTAAAAACAAATTTCTGCTGAACGAATGGGGAATAATTATTATCTCTACATCCAACGAGACACTTTCTTCCCTTCCTCCAAAGGGGCCTAATTTCCTCAGGATCTAGAAAGATGAAGCTACACCAGTGCCCAGATTTCTTGCAGGAGGAGGGAAATCTGTCTCCATCAAGTACGGCTCTAGGGTGGACAGCAGAATTGTCTATGCTTGTACATGTCTTTGCTGGAAGAGGAGTAGTAGTCATCAGTGATGATGTAAAATTCAGCACTGATTCACACTTTTTTTGTATGACCTGTTATTTTCAGGTTAGCTTTCTTGCACTTACTGGAAATCATCAGGAAAAACACAGTCCAAATGCCAGATGGTTAGCATGCAACAAATTTGATAGTAAAGCCTCAGTCCTTCAAACCAGCCTCTTGGAAATTTAGTTGCCTACATCTGAAGAGTCCTTTTGTCCTTCACAAGGACTGAGCTTCAGAGTCAGTTTGCAAAATAAGGGCTTTAGCTCTACTGACTACATGGCATCTTTACCACAGACCAAAAGGGCCTTGAACTGAAATATACTCTCCAAATAAGCCACGCAGACCTGCCCTTCTTCCATCATCATCAGACTCTCTATTCTAGCTTTTCGTGGTTTAAAAAACAAACAATTAAACACAAAGTCAGAATCCTTTTGTTAGTATTTTTGTAATTCTAGTTTTCCTAAATGTTCTTGCTTTCCAGCACACTAAAATAACTGTGTATACTTCTGAGATTGTTTTGTGTGCTCATTGCTGAGGCATTCAAGGAGAATTGCTTGACTTTAACATATCTTAAGAATTTGAAAGTATTGGTCTTTCCATAACAAGCTCTTTGCCTACATACATGATAAATTACAGGATCAGAGTTTGAAGGAGTATGAGAATAGTTCAAGAAGAGAGGAGAACAACACTGTTGTCTTGATTTTATTAAATTTACTTATCTAGCCTTTTTACAGGGTTAATACTGACTTACCACTTTCTGTGACTTTCAAGTCTATAGAATGATTTCTATATTAATACCAGGAAAATACGCTGAAATTAATGTGTCATATGTATCTAGAATAAATACACAACATTGATCCTGCTTTCACTGTGTACTTAGCCTTGACATTTGTCCTTGATCTAACAAGGAAAGTGAAAGATTAGGGATTAAACTGTAACTGAAAAAAGATTAGTGAAGATTTACTCCAAATAGTGTGTTTGATGTATGATGCAGCTTTTAAATTGATGTTTGTTTCATACGTGGTCTTACAAAGCAAATTATATTAATCAGTTGATTCCATCAACAATAGTTGGCCCTTAGCGAACACCTTGCATCTGAGAATGTTAAGCTGCTTTACAGGTAATTAACAACTCAAAACAGAATTGTAGGCAAGCAAATGCTATTGTCTCTACTACACCTGTAAAAACCCTCACTAAAGACAGAGTGACTTTTTTTCGATAAGGTTAACCCTCAGAATTAAGAGACATCAGTGACACATAGGAATTTGTGTAGGGGGACCCTATCTTGACTCATATAAGCGTAGTTATTTGTACTTGATGTCTACTGCCGTAGAATTATACCTGTGGCTGTATTCTTTACGGTAGACAATATTTTTAGTTGTAACTTTACTTTCTTCTAATCAACCTCTCTAAGGTACGTATGAATACAAGGAGTTGTTGCTGATTGTCTTTTACCTGGCAATACTGCGTTCTAATTAGTTGTTTTATTGGCAAAGCTGTCTTTCTTCACTTCACCTAGAAAAGTGAGGTTGCTAAGATTTACCTGCTGCTATTGTCGTGCTGCTTGGCACTGTGCATGATACAGCTGACTTCAATGGGGTTTTTCTTGGTGAGCCAATGCAATCATATACCTTTGATTAACCAGTGGTGTTAGCAGCCTGTGTCTGGGGGAAAAAATATACTCACCAGGTGAGAAATCACTAGAGGCAGAGAACAAAGCAAGCCTGGCCTAAGCAGCCCCCCTGGGCTGGAGGGACCTTTGGGAGAGGACAGGGAGGGTAACTGGGGGATGGCACTGGCCACTTAAATCTTCTGATGAGACTGGTAAGAAATCCATATTGTAATATTTTAGCTGTATCTTGCAGTTTGCTTCATGAGTGCAATTTTGCTGACTTCTCTTTTCAGCTACAGAAGCTGCATTTCAAAGGTTAAAGTTACTTTATCAGTATTTTCAGAGACAGACCTTGAACAAACGTTACGAGCGTGACCTTAGAAACCATAAACAACTGACACACAAAATTTCACAAACTGTAATTCTTCGATACTCCCTAGCTTAACCAAATATCCACCTGACATCAGGTCTTTTGTTTTCTTAAACTGTCAAGGCTGTGTGTTTCTAGATAAATTAACTGAAATTATTGTCAAAGGTAAGCAATGCTGTTTGGCTTGGTAATGATGACAGTCTAACTCGGCACTCTGTTTCACAATGCTTCTCAACGTTTTTTCTGGGTGCAAACAGTTATTTTCCTTCCAGCTTAAGAGTATAAAGCCACACTTCAGGAATAAGGTAAACTCTGAGTTACTTGACAGCTCCTCAGCTGGGAGAGGTCAGCTCCCCTCCCCTGTGTCGGATCCTCTGGTGTGGATGATTCATGCCGCGATCCAGAGTCTCCCTTCTCTGACACCCTAGCTCTCCCCTTTTCCTATGGGACTCTGACAATGCTAGTGGTTCCTCAGTCTCCCACGTATTCCTTTTTTGTGTGTAAATTTTGTCTGCTGTATTCTCTTATTTAAGTAATTAACATCATGACGTTTGAAGGTAAGTCTGGTGTGTGACAATGTTAAGCTTTCTAAAACATGAAGATAATCAGAAAAATGGAATTAAGATGTGATATAAAGTATCCTTTCATTGTCACTAACATGAATATAGCAAAACTTCTGTCTGTCCTAGGGAAGTCAGTATTTGGCCCATTCTGAATACTAAAACATGCCATACCAAATAGATCTGATGAGATACTCCTGCCAAATTCCTTTTAAAACCAAAGCGTTGTTGCTCTATACTTGAATAAGCTTCATTATGTGCTGTTGCATGTACTGTCAGAAAAAATATTATTATAGCAGCTTCAAAGAAGAAATGAACTAAAATCCTGGATCAAAATCCTCTCATAGAACTGTGAAACTTGACGTTTGGGTTCAAACTTTGCAGCTGGGTCCTTTCTCCAAGTTTTTACATTCAGGGACTGTGCAAATACCAAAAGTTGAACACTTAACTCTTATTATGAGGCCAGGCTAAAACAATGGAACTGTATCCCAAGAAGAGGGATGGGGTGAACGTGGTTTGATCAGAGTAAATGCAGGTAACCCCCATAAGCACAGAGCAGTTAGTAGCACAGAGCCAACACCGACAACAGAAACATCTAGATGCATAATTTATGGAACAATTGTAAGGATGGTTTAAAATTTTAACCCTTCAAGCTGTCTCTGCTTGACAAAGAAAGACCTAGATGGGACTGTCTAGATCATGGAGTTCAAATCCTACCATAAACAGCTGTTTAGTCCCAAAGTGTCCGTGTAACAGCCATTCACGTCCCTGCTGGGACCTCTCATGAAATTTAGACCTACATTAAAAGGCAAAAAGCCACAGCCCTGGTGTGTCATAGGAACAGTGCACATGAGATACGGAGAATTACCATCATCTTGAGGTACCTTGCAGTATAACACCAATTGCCCATTACAACTGTGCAGGGTAATTAGCATGCTTGAACTGTTTGTTAATATTTCCATAGAAGTCTGCAGTGAATCAGAGGCAGCCACCTGCCTGTCTAGCTGCTGATGCACACAGAGATTTATTGGAGAGTTACAGTTTAATGCTATTTTTCTCTCATCAGGCTCATGCAAAGGTTTGGCATAACTACAAAAACCACTTTCAACCGTATCAGAAGGGGATGATATCCATAGTACTGGGATCCCACTGGATCGAACCTAACAAATCGGAAGATGCTTTGGACATTTCTAGGTGTCAGCAGTCTATGGAGAGAGTACTTGGATGGTTTGCTAAACCCATCCATGGGAATGGCGATTATCCAGAAGAACTGAAAAATGAATTCTCGTTTTTGCCACGCTTTACTGAGGATGAAAAAAACTACATAAATGGAACAGCTGACTTCTTTGCATTTTCATTTGGGCCTAATAACTTTAAACCTCCAAACACTCTGCCAAAAATGGGACAAAACTTGTCACTCAATTTGAGGGAAGTACTGAACTGGATTAAACTGGAATACAACAGTCCTCGAATCTTGATTGCAGAGAATGGCTGGTTTACTGACAGCCATGTGGAAACAGATGACACCACAGCCATCTACATGATGAAAAACTTCATTAATAAGGTTTTACAAGGTTTGTACACAAGTTAGTTGTTGGATTTTTGGAGAGCTTTTTAAGATCATTTGATATTTAGCTCTGTAATGATTTAATAGTTTTTGTAAAAGAGATGATAACAACTAAGTTAATTATTAATTATTTATACTGCATGAGTACAAGTCATGGATCAGGATCTACTGGTGCTAGGTATTGTACAAACACAGAAAAACCCATAGTCCCTGTCCCAGAAAACTAAAGTCCAACATCTGTGTTGGATTTTAAAACTAAAAACGTACAAAACTGAGTCAGAAATTAATGAAAACAAATCTGCTGGATATCACTTTTCACTGCTGGCAGCCCAACTGTAAAACCTTTATGCAAGTGCATACCTTGACAGCTGGAGAATGAGACCACGACTACAGACTGTCATTGCCATGCTGGGGTCCTACTCCAATGTAAAATGCGCGAAGGAAATCTGCAGGAGAGGGGCAATCCTTCAGAATTACTGCATGCCAAACAGAGATAATATGTTTTAATAACACACTTTTGATCTTGGTATTTGCCCTTCATAAAGCCAGTGTAGAGGGGTGCTCTCTGAAGGCAAAAGATTAATTTTGTGTGAAATATAAGCAGTTAGTATCTAAAGCCTCTGCAAAACCCAGCATTTCTTTTCCCCCTCACCCAGTTTGTAGGCTCGGCGCTGGGAGTGGGACAGCTGCTGGTCCTGAGAGCCATCCTCCCAGCAGGCTGCCCCGCTGCTGGTGCCACGCTGCAGTGATGGGACAGCTCGCATCCCTTCACAAAAACCTTTCTTATCCTCAGAAAAGGGAAAACATGAGTAGTCATTTACTCTGACACCTAGTCAGGAAGTGCTGTATCACCAACAAATGTAATTAAGCTCCAGATTAAGATTATCCAGATATATTTAAAGTTGGTTCAAACTGTAAACTTAACATAGTGCAACTATGCGATGTGTCCGGCTTTTTCCAGATTTTAAGGAGGTTACATTCCAGTATTTGGTTTATGATATTTTAAATACTGCGGTGATGCAGCAGGAAAGTCTAGATGCAGGCCTGGATTTGGACATGTGGAACAGGTAGATTTCTGGACACCTACAGAAGAAAATCCATAGTGTGTTCTTTTTTTGAATCCTTTATAGCAGACCTGGCTGTAATAATCATCTGTGGATTCATGCTTCTGACATACCTGGTCAATGTTCAGCCAATAACTACTTCTCAAGAGTTGTTGTCTGCATTTTTATGTATGCAGATACTTAACCTCTGCCTTAAAATACAGGATTACCTCTTAGCTAATGCTTTTTTTTGGGGGGGAAGCAAACTTTAATTTGTCAGATCAGGAACATATTTCACTTACAGAGAAGTTGGGTATAAATTTGCTGTTTGCAACAAAATAAATTAGATTATGTTAACCTCAAAACATCATTTCTATAGGCCAAATTGTGATGGGATGGTGGCTGTTAAGAAAACACCTAGCAGGCTGCAAGGAGCTATACTCTGCGTGTGTGTTCAAGAAAAGTGCTGTAAAACTTTGCGCTGTAAAACTTTGCGCTGTAGGTCTGGGACTTAAGAGTGCTGAGTCACAAAAATATGTGATGTATAGCTTCACCGTTGCAGTGAACCGACCCCAGTTATGATATACGTACACCTGTCAGTACTGAAACTCCCGCTTCTGCAGAAGGACTCCAAGGCTCCACCTATAGCAAAGAAATGCCTTGAGATCTCCTTCTGTGGATGTCACCTCTGGTGACACAGGGAGTGTAATTAACTGCTGACCTCTCCTGCCTTCAGCCCCTTGTTCCTGCCTGCGGCCATTCCCTTGGTTTTTAGGAGGATTTTCTCATCCCCACTCTGACATTCAGTGAGGATCCTGACTTCTGTTTCTGCCCTCTCCGTTTGCTGTCACTGCAGACAACGCTACAAACGTACTCTCACACCGATCCACAGGATCGCTGCCTGTCACCCACCTAAATATTAACTCTTCTGACCACAAGAATTAAGTTCTTGTTCATGCTGCTGAAGTTGCAGCATGGTGAAACTCATGCAAAGAAGTTCAGTGGAAATATAAAATTATGCAGAGTGAAATGTCCTGAGGAAATAAGGCAGAGCAATGTTGGTCGAGAATAGAGCTTTAAATCAGAATACTTCATCTTTATTCCTTGCCTTACTCTTGGTGGATTACAGGTAAAATACGGCTTTCCATCTGTCTGTGTCAAAATCCTCAGTAACCCCACTTGGTCAATGCTTTGCCCTTGATATTCCAACCCTTGTGAGGTTAAGTGAGGAGATACCCTGCGTTATTGCCTAGCTTAAAGCTGGCGACAGGTAGCTAACCTGGCTGAGCACGGAGTTTGGACTTATTGTTCCAGGCTGCCAGCTGGCACATGCCCTAAGCGGATAACAAACGTTCGTGCTGTTCAGCGAGACGCTGCTTTGGAAGTTCTGCTGCCCTTCCTGGTGAATCGGGTTCCATATCTGAGAAAGCAGTCATTTTGTCATCTGTCTTGTATATTATGTGTAAAAGATTGTATGTATACTCCTTTGCAAGGTGGAGGGACATCAGGATAGCCTGAAGAAACACGCATGTGCTGCCCCCGTTCTGCGAATAAATCAAGCACTGCAGTCTGTGGGTTGACCAGCCCAGCTTCTTCTAAAGTCACTGCGTGTCCCGTACCAACACATTTAATTTTTCAGTTTAGAAGCTGAATAGACATTCCTAAATGTCAGAGCTTGCAGAGATCTTTCAAATAAAGGTAGAGAGTTTTAGCTTCACAACAAAGTCACAAACTACATCAACTGTTGCACCCTTATTTTTCAGTCGTATTCTCTAATTTTGTTGGCATGTATTACCTGAAAATCATCAAGTGCAACTTAAAATGTGAGTGTCATGCAATATTTCATGTTTGCTCAGAGCAGAAATACAGCATCCTACAGTAATTTAATTTCTTAAGGAACTAGTGATGTCTGTATTTTTCCAGTGAATATAGACTAAGATATACAATGTCTGTCACAGTTTTGCAATGAATTACAACAGGCCAATAACCCTATGAGTGTTGAGAAAACCCTGAAGATTTTCAAAGTGAATAGACCTTTCTCACAAATATCCCTTATATATGTTCGAGTCCTAAATATAAGACTCATGGATGTTACTTTCTCTTACACAGCTATTAAATATGACAACATAGATGTGTTTGGTTACACGGCCTGGTCACTCCTTGATGGCTTTGAATGGCAGCATGCTTACAACATCAGGCGTGGATTATTTTATGTAGATTTCAAAAGCAAAAAAAAGGAAAGGATTCCCAAGTCATCTGCACTTTACTATAAACAAATCATAAAAGAAAACGGCTTCTTCCCAAGGGATTCTACCCCAAGCTTGCAAGCTCAGTTCTCCTGTGACTTCTCCTGGGGTGTCACCGAGTCTGTTCTCAAGGTAAGCGTAAAATATTGGGAAGACCGCCGGAGGCAGAGCAATCAGCAACATTACTTTGTGAATAAATGACTGTGTATGGCACCTTGCATTCAGGAATTCCAATGCACACTGCAAACAGAGGTTAAGCCTAGATAAAACTGCATCGGTTCAATTTTATGTACTTTACAGGTTTCTGGGTGAGTGCTGAGTGCTCCTGCAGCAGCAGACCCTGCTGCAGGAAGCCCTCCCAAGGCTGGCCCTCCCTCGCCTTCCCTCTGCTTGCAAATCCCTGCAGCAGGTCAGATCGGGAAATTTCAGTCCAAGAAGCTGACCCCAACCGATTGTTCCTGGGTTATTTTTCAACCAGGGGAGTTTCCCAATCCAGTTCGCAGGGTGGCCGTAGGGATGCCTACGACAGCGCGACAGAGCGGGTGGCACAGGGCAGGGACAAGGTGGTTACACTGGTGGCAGCAGAGCTACCTGCAGGCTCAAGGTGTCATTTAAAGCTACTGACCAAGGCAGAAACAGGTTCCTGGCTTGAGCCTGGCTCTAAGGGCCACTTAGTCAAGTGGGTAGCAAGCCATTCTTTGAAAAGACTTACAGCACAGGCGATGAGAACCAACATCAGCACACATGGCCTTTACCATCTGAGCTGCTGTTTGAGAACAGATCTTACCACCTTTTTTCCCAAGCTGGTTTCTACAGTATCTATTTCTATGTTAAATTCGGTAGATAAGCTAACCATATGTATGGCCAGTGCTGGAATACTCTTTTTTTTGTTGTCGCATACAGAAAGACAGTCTAATGACCAAGATCAGCCTCAAAAAATAACACAACTCCATAATTTAACCTAGTCACTGACAACCATAGGGGAAAAAAAAAGTAAAGCTTCTATATTATTTTGTTAATATACAGCATAGAAAAGTCCATTTTCTTTAAAAAAATCACATTTAGTCTAAATATTTTCAACTTCACTATACTGTATTCCAAATCCTACAAAAAGTAGTTTAAAAAAATGGAATAGAAAAAAAAAAATTTGTGCTGCACAGAACCTTGTTAACTAGTAGAACATAGTGAAGATATAACCAAATGCTGCAAGCTGTTTGTGTCAGATGTTTGCACAGGCAGAAGGACTACCAGTAAGATGAGGGCAACACGATACCACAATTTCACAAGGTTGATCTCAGCAGCAGTGCCAGAATAATCCGTGCCTGCCTCGTACATCCCCAGTGCTTGTTCCTGCCGCCCTGCTCTCCTGCCAGCTGCCTGAGAGCTGCTGTTTGCATGACCACAGAGTGAACTCCATCCGGGAGACGCATCTGTGTGAAAATGTGTGTCGTGCGGGCCGGTGGCAGGGCAAATGCCGTGTGTAGCTGAATAGAAAGGAGAGTGCAATTTTAATGTTTTCCATAGATGAAGGAACAGAATGGGTAAGATGACCGCTAGCACAGACAAAGCCTGTATAGGCAAGTCAGTTATCCTCTTCCCCTCAGAGCATGTGAGCGGGACCTCCTGACATCCAGCACCCCTCCTACACCCAAAAACAGGCAGAAATGCACACTATGAGCTTTTTCAGTTAATCAAACCCTGTTGTAACATATCTGTTTTATTTTCACAGGCAGAATCCGTGGCTTCCTCACCGCAGTTCTGCGATTCCAGCCTGTACCTCTGGAACGTCACGGGAGATGGGCTGCTGCACAAAGTTAAAGGGGTGAAGCTAAAAACCCGACCAGCACAGTGCACAGATTTTGTCAGTATTAAAAAGCAACTTGACCTCCTGGAAAAAATGAAAGTCACCCATTACAGATTTGCACTTGACTGGTCACTAATTTTACCCAATGGAGATTTGTCAGTGGTCAACAGGCAGGTTCTTAGGTATTACAGATGCATAATTAGTGAAGTACTGAAGCTCAATGTTCAGTCCATGGTCACCTTATATTATCCAACTCACGCCTACCTGGGCCTGCCAGGTCCTTTGCTGCAGGCGGGAGGTTGGTTGAACCGGTCTACTGCCTACGCTTTTCAAGACTACGCAGACTTATGTTTTCGGGAACTTGGTGATTTGGTTAAACTTTGGATTACCATAAACGAGCCTAATCGCCTAAGCAACGTCTATAATAGGAGCAGCAACGATACATATCGGGCGGCACACAATTTATTAATAGCACATGCCATGGCCTGGAAAATCTATAACGAGCAGTACCGGTCCTTTCAGTATGGCAAAGTGTCCCTGTCTCTGCATTCGGACTGGGCTGAGCCTGCCAACCCCTACTTTGATTCTCACACAAGAGCTGCCAGCAGGTTCCTTCAGTTTGAAATAGGCTGGTTTGCTGATCCCATATTTAAGACCGGGGACTATCCAGCTTCTATGAGGGAATACATTGGCTTTAAAAACAGAAAAGGCCTCTCCTACTCTTTGTTGCCATCTTTCACAAGTGAGGAAAAGCAGCTTGTCAAAGGTGCGGCTGACTTTTATGCGCTGAATCATTTCACCACCAGATTTGTAATTCACGAACCTCAGAATGGGAGCCAGTATGAATGTGATCGTGACATCCAGTTTCTGCAGGATATCACCTGCCTGAGCTCCCCTTCCCGCCTGGCAGTGGTGCCCTGGGGAGTGCGCAAAGTTCTCAGGTGGATTAAAAAAACCTATGGTGACATCGACATTTACATCACAGCAAACGGAATAGATGACCAGTCCTTAGACAACGATGAACTTCGAAAATATTACTTAGGAGAATACGTACAAGAGGTTTTAAAAGGTGAGTGTATGATAGATTCAAGTTCCCCAGAGCTGTTTGTGTGGCACAGGCATTCCTTAAGCAAGCACCTAAGACTTGCCCCAGATAGAGAAGCAGCTCCAGTTGAGATGCAGGAACCGGCCAGCAGCATTCAGCCTCCTGAGGGGCCTGATTCTGCAGGCATGCTCAGGGCAGGTACAACACAAAGCAGTCAATGGCGTCAAGCCCCTCATGTGAAACGCAGCCATGGCTGCTTCCAGTTTAAACCGTGTGAGAAGCCATCTGGGCATGCATATACAGCAGAGTAGATATTCAGAAGTTAGTAGGAGATGGCACTTCAGACCAACAACTCCCAAGAGACAACTCTAATTTCTGCTGTACAAAGAAAGGTGTGAGACTCCTTCCTTGCTTGCTGAACTAGAGTCATTGGGCAGGAAAGCACAAACAAGTCCAAGGAGATGTGGAGGGACATAACAAGAGAAATACGGCAGGTCACCAGATTTTTAAGGAGCTGCTTGTGAAGGGAGAGGTAAACTCTAGTTCCCGTTCCACTACTGGCTTTCTCCTGTGCACCTACAGAAATGTAGTTCTTCACTTTCGAGAAAAATTTAATTATGGAAGTAGAGGACAAAAATGTTCAAGGCAATGATCTTCAGCAATAAGCATAGCTTATTGTATGAGAGATGCTGCAGGCACCTTACGCCTCCCATTCCTCTTCCTCCAACCAAACATCAGAGGGAAAGCAGCAAGCCACAGGATGCCAGAAAGGCCTCGATACCTGAACCATACAGCCAAAACAGGAACTAAAATACTTCCCTGCATCACTGTTCCCTGCTGGCATGCACTAGCGAGTTCCCTGGTCAGGATGTGGGACATCTAAAAGCTCTTCCAAGGCATCGGTCCCCAGACATAGTCTGCGTGTCCTGGTTTCTCCTCTCTAGGAGCTGGCTGTGTAAAAAGTGAGATGGCTCTTAATCATGGCTAAGCATAGCTTCAGATTACTTTTAGGCACCAGCAAGAAACAGAGCTTTCCCCCTCCAGTGCTTAGCTCTTTCTCAATTACGAGAGGATTAACAAGCATTTGCTGGTTTATTTTCTGTCCTAGTTTCACAAATAAAAGAACAATAAGTTATTAAAGGAAAAGGCTGTTTAAAGGGCGCTCATCGTGGTATTCCATTTTAATTTTCAGATAGCACAATACTTTATAGCACTCTCAGAAAGACCCCTCCCCACTTACAACGTTCTTGCTTAATGTGGGTCACGTCCCCGGCTATGCTGTCTGCTTACGCATCAGTTGGAGAGATGCTTACTCACCAAGGCCTGCTATTTATGATTTCATTATTCTCACCCAGCACTTGGGTGCAGCAGCATAACGTACAGTCATGCGTGCTGCGGGGCTGAGCAGCTGGGTTTGGAGGAGGGCAGGAATTTTCAGAAAGCTCCTCTCATGGCACAGATGGGAGTCACCACAGCTGAAAGAGCAGCATCTGGCTTCTCCCAGAAAAGCAAGCTCCCAGCTCTAACCCTGTTCAAATCCAGCTTTCATGGAGTAGGTCCAGAAAATTCCCAAATTCTAACTTTTTTTTTAAAAACAATGATGCACTCTTTCTACTGAATGAAGACAGTGGGACCTGAGTATTGTTAGAAGCAGTAAGTATAAATAAATATTCTATGATGCTATTATGCCTTTTAAATTGATAGATTAATCATTTGAAATCTGAACTCCTTACCAGAAGGCTTGCAGGTCAGGTCATGCAAGATTTTATTAACAACATTTGTTTCTCTTTTTTTCTCCCTTCCCAGCATACTACATTGATAAAGTCAAGATTAAAGGCTACTATGCATTTAAGCTCACTGAAGAAAAATCTAAACCCAGATTTGGATTCTTCACTTCAGATTCAAAAGGAAAGCCTTCCATAAAATTTTACAATAACCTGATAAGCAACAACGGCTTTCCTGCTGACCATTCAGCCTGCGATCCTTCCAGCCAAGAAAAGCAGTGTAGCTTCTGCTTGTTCATTTCTCAGAAGAAGCCATTAATATTCTTTGCCTGCTGCCTTTTCTCTACCCTTATCTTGCTTTTAACCATTATTGTTTTTCACAAAAGAAAAAGAAGAAAACGTTTTAAGGCAAAAAGCATCCAGCGCATCTGTGTTTCATTTTAAAAAGGGGGCACAAGCCCACTTTCAGTGAGATTCATCGCTGTTTGCATTCTACAGAGGATGATGCAGATCAGACAAGTGTAGAAAAGCACTACGTGAGTCACTCCAGTCAGACACCCCAAGCATTTCGCTGGAAAATGGGAAGTAACCGTATGCATAGGAAGAAGAGCTATGATGACATATCTTTCTAGTGAAATTACTTTTATCTACCTTCTGTACGTACAAGATGATATATTCATCTATTTAAAAAAAAAAAAAAAGAACATTTTATGACTCTCCTGTGCCTTGGAATAGCCTTTCAAACAGTTTGACTTGAAAAGAGATATTATTAAGCTGTGAGAACTGATGTGCACTTTTCTATGAACCTCTTTGGACCAAAGTGTCTTTTGATGTATATTCGTTATGAACGTTGTCAAGTATGAAACTGCAGTTGTTAGAGTTTACAAATAAAAGTGTTATTAAAACCTACAAACTTTCAGCTTAGTACAACACCAAGAACGAAATGCGCTGGGCCAGATTCTGACAATACCTCTAAAAGAACAAGTCCAAGTTAACTCCATTATCAACCAACATACCTGTATCTCTTACATATTGGGTGAAGTAGAGATCAGATGTTAACAGTTTAAGAAAATGTAACTGGACCCACAGGAAACAAGTCAAAATAATACACAGTCAAAATGGGGCAGCCGTAAAAATTTTTACTAGCAGGGAACATCAAAATAAATAGTAACTATTAATACACTCCAGTGATGAATAGAATTCTGAATTTCACTTTTTCATAGAAATAAATATGTATTATCATCTTAGCTCTGGTCAGGTGCCAGTGCAAGCCGTGGGTGGGACAAAACCATGAGAGGAGTTTATTGCTATTGCTGCAGTGAACAAAAGCTACCAACCCAGGCATAATGCTCTTACAGGATAAATGAAACCGCTATCTATGTCCTTCAAAATTCTCAGGGACCAAACCCAGAGGTTTCCCTTGGTCTGGTTTTGGTCATCTCAGAATGAGCCCAAGTTCTTCCCATGAATTGTACAGTCATTTAAAAATCGCGTTGGCCAGCCTTTTGTCATGGCATCAAAATGCGTGCTCAGATCATCACTGCCCGGGCAGGTACCACGCAGCTCTGGAGAGGGGCAGAGAAGCTGCTCTAGAAATGGAAAGAAGGGCGAAAAGAGGCACCAGCTAAACTCCTACTGCCTTCCTCCACCGGACAACCTTCTTTTCCAGAGGCTAGTACCATTTTCAACACACAGTGAAATCCCCAACCTGTTCCTACTAGAAGTGAGTTACCTCAGTCTCAAGGTCCCCAGAAGAGACAGATGCTCTTTATCCATACCCCAGTGCTGCTGAAGAGATGAGGTGTATAAACACATTGTCGTCTCCAGCTGCATCTGAATACACAAGACAGCATCAAGCACAAGTTAAATGATAATGTATTACAACAAGTAAACGTAACATAAAGTATTACGGCCACTTAACAGACTGCTGGGAACTTTGTGGAAGTGCTGCTTTGAGGATACGAGCAATCGACTGAACCCCAGACTCCCAATGCTTGACCCAACCTTGCACCTCAGTTCATTCGTGCCTAAAGACTATTTCTCCATTACATCTCAAGTACTGGCCAACATCCCAGCCGGTTCATTAATTCAAAAGGCAAGTACTAGTAACATGGTGAGGAAGTCTGCCCCGTCTCACACTGCAACACGTTCCACCAGCGCAGGTGTTCAGGTGCATGCATCCTTCCACCACCTCACACCGACTAGTTACTGCTCACAGCAACTGGGCCGTACTACAGGGAAACTCCAGACACGTCGTGGGAGCGTGGGGAATTTTGGAAGACGACTTCTTTACCCGCACAATTTGATCAGCAGAAGAACCCATCTTAAAAATGTTAAGCAGGCCTTGTACAAAGCCCACATCTGCAGTTTAGTGCCACAGCTTTTCCAGGCTCAGACACTGGTACCACATACCCACTGAACCCAGCAGCATCATGCAACAGGGCGTTTTGGGCAATTTTCTGAATTTCTTAGCTTCAGCTACTTGTTGCCAAGTATGTTTCTGCACTATCCCAGTATTTTACATGGATCTTTTTTCAAAATTGAATGTTAGTGGTGACAGTGTGGATTTTACCATAGAACATCATCCCAGCTGGATGTTGCTACATGGCAAGGTTAGTAATCAAGGAAAAAAACAAGCTATTCCCCCAGATAACACAAACCACTGTTGGTGAAACTCAGCAGTAAGCTCTGCCTGAACTCTGAGGTCAAGGCCTTGGTTTTCTTAATTGAGCAATATAGCTAAAGCATCGTATACTCAGACTACTACTTCCATCTCTGTATTCGTTCAAATGGTCTTATAAATGTGGTTCTACAGATGCCAGTTTTGGTTTTAATCTATGCCAGATTCCGTCATCACAAGTCTGAATTCCCCTCCAGAAATTGTATGCAGAAATCGGCTTTTGCAGTTTGGGGTTCTGAAATGATGAGAGAGAACACTAGTCTCCCTTCCGTGAGAACAATGCTTCTGCTACTTCTCAACGCTATGGTTCACAACTGCCACTTCATGGCTTTACATGCCCCACCCCGAGGGTTCCAAACTGTCAGACTCCACTCAGTCTGAACGCTCTCAGAGACCAGGAGAGCAACGCGCACACCGTGCTAACGTTATCTTGCATCACCCCGTGACAATCTGCTTCTCCAAAATCCAAAGACCTTCAACAGGTTCACACAATCACTGTTTAGTTCTTTAAAAAAAGAGGCCAAGATATGAAATATGTTTTATTTTATTAAATCTCCCATGATGTTCGGGTTTTTGTATCAGATTCTTCGAGATGGTACTTTCTGATACAATGTCTCATGGTGGTTTGTTTCAGGATCCAGACAACTGTAAATAAAAAGTTACAGAGCTTTTAGAAAGGTTTTAGCACTGCAAATGTGAAATTCAAAGTTTATAGACACGTGACAAGTCAATTTATCTGAGAGTTTTAATGCAAGACAAACATTAATAGCTCAAAGAATTTGCTTTATTTTATGCAGACAAGATTACTTGAAGATGCCTTCAAACAGAACAGCTCACAACTGTTTAACAAGCAAGTAACAACTTGTTCTGTCTCTCAAGGAACTCAGAACAGCACTAAAAATCATTTTTTCAGTAGCTTGCAAGTGTCTGGTACCTGTCTGGTGATAAAAAAAAAAATTTGGTCTATGAAACTCACTTCATCCCCATTCTCTGTCTCAAGCTTAGGCTCAGAAGGCACACAACATTTATTTGACTTGCACATCAGCCTGTCTCATTCTGCACCAGTGTTCTGTACCATGCATGGAACCGTGTGTAGCTGAAATGCATCAAAATGCTTTAGCAGTTGAAAACTCTTCAATTATCCCCAAAATCCTTGTGCTCAACTCCAGTACCAAATGTACATACACAACGTAAATAGTTGTCCGTGTTAAACCAACCTTTGTTTACAAGCATTTACACACCACCTACACAGAAGGGCTTTGTAAGTAACTTCTGTGCCAACCACATTTTTTAGCGAAGTCAGCGTCCCATCCGGAGGAACACCAGTCCAGGGAAGCCTTCTCTGTAAACAGCTGTGTAACGGTCTGTCACGCTAGCTCAGCTGGTTCTAAACTCTCAGCCACCACCGCAACTAGCATTCACAGCATCGAATACAGCACTTGGATACGAGTCAGGTATTTCTTAGAGTTAGGTATTTCTCCATACAGTAGCCTAAACACCAAGTTGATGAGAGATGGAAAGTTGCTGTCAAGAGACCTAGCAAAATTTAAGTTTTACGATACCTCTCATGATGCCTTTTACAAGCACAGCTGCATCCCTGTCAGGAACCTGCTTAACCACAGCCTTGTTAAAGTACATAAACCCTGTCAGGCCCCCAGATCGAGTAACCATTTCTACACGAAGACATACAATCCTTGCTAAGATGATACCAACCTATTCAGAGTTCTACTCGTCTGCCTGCTGTACTGTTCCTTTCTCGGAGACATAGATACCATCCAAGAATTTCCTGATATCCTTGTTCTTGACCGTAGTGGCTTGCTGGATCAAGGCAGCTGCAGACAAAGCAAGACCATTAGCACAAAGCAAGAGGTCCAAGCCAACTCATAGCCTCTGTTAACTCTCCAGTATTTCAACTAACAAATGAAACTGACATCTGGAGAAACAAATTACCAGCTCGAAATCCTGTCCGTTTTAACAAAAAAGGAATGCATTTCACTGAGCCTGTCTTGGCAACTTGGAGCAGTGAGAGTTTATGGCTGCACACTCGTACAACTGAAAAGCTGAGAAGTTTGGTGGCAAAAAGGCCATCAATACCGACTCAATAAAATGGTTCTGTGGACTCCTAAAAACGTCTCCAAGTTTAGAAAAAGCTTAAGAAACTATGAAAAGTAATTATGGTGACTAGAGAGAAAAAAAAAATAAAAATCTGTCGTTTACCTCAGGGTTTGAGGAAAAAGACAGTTTGCTAAGCTGACATCCTCAGATAAAAGCGGCCGTATCATTGTATCTTCCCACGCATCTACTTTCACAAACCTGAATTGGAGACCAATTCAATGTCATTCCCTTCAAGGATCAGCTCATCTTTCTGGGCTTGGGATATTGCACAGGAAACACCTACAGAAAGGAAAACGCACAATCTACATCACTGGTGAAGACGTTTAGCATACTAATGAAACAGTATTCGTGTCCTGACCCAATTTACAGATCTAGAAAGTAGTATCCTGGGCAATAATTAGCTTCTATGACTTTGCTAAAAGTGTCTCCCAAATCCCTTCCAGGACTGTCCTCCTCACACAATTTCAGAACTCAAAGATTAGTGCAAGTCATGCTCTGGATTGAAAACAACTTAAGTGATATTCCTACTTAAACATTACTGCGTTACAGCATCAACCGCCAACACCACATACAAGCCAGAGATTTGGCCAGCATGGCTTTGCCAGCTAGGTGGTGCCATTTTCCACACTCCCACGTTCACCCAGACAAAACTGGAGTCACCTCAATCAAAAGTCGTTAGAACAAACGCCTGGCCCCTGACACAAGAAGCACCACGTTTATACTAGCAACGCCAAAAATACTCACAAGGAGTAAACACTAACACATTCAAGATACTAACAGGAGTCTTCCGCTTGCAAGGAGAGTAACACAAGTTTGATCTATTTAGTCAACAGATGTTAGCTTTTAAGCCAGCACTTTACTATAACTGAAGTAAATGCCAACTTAAAAAAAAAAAATCAAATACAATAATCAAACCCACCCTCAATATCTCACAGTAAATCTAAGTCAAAGCCACCGTAACTCCCTCCATTTTGGACAAGTCTGATGCATTCATCTAAAGCCACCCCAGAACACTACCAGTCACACTAAATATCCTTGCCCATACCTTCACCAGAAGCGGAACTATTAAAAAAAAAAATGTATATGGAAAAAGTCTTCCCTACAGTCTCATTGTAACTGTGTTCACATGTTTCGTCTCCTCCTTTCAGAAGTTTAAAAGCTCCGTCCAATGTCTATCCTGTCAGACATTTTTCTAAAACTCCAAGTATGCAAGACATAAAACCAAGAAGTAAGATAACCATTTTGGAGGTTATCATACATACTCCTAAGCAATCCAGAAATTCAAAACACAACAACGCTTCAAGGACCAAAATATACAGTGCGGTGTAAACCTAGTTCACGTACAACGGTTAAAACCAAAACACCAATCTACAATTAAGCATCTGCAGTCTACCAACTACAAACACTGTCAAGATCTCACAACGATGGAAGTAAACATTTGGCTCCTTGTAACCCCGGTTACAATAACTAGCTCTAAACCAGTTATTAGCTATTAGCTAGCTCTCATTACTAAAAATAAATTACAGAAGCATTATTAATAACTCTAACCAGAAGCAAAGGTACCGTAACATTACATAATTCCAGACAGGTAAATGCTACTTCAACAATCCTCCACCATCTCCCATTATCGGCAGCATTACCTAAATAAAATAGTTTACTATTTCTAACTAGGGTTTCTAAAGTACATCTCCATATACGCTTACCTGGCCTCATACGCACTCTGCGAATGAACTTCTCTCCCAAGAAGTTTCGGATTTCCACAAGCGAGCCATTATCCTGTATAACTACGTTGATTGGGAAGTGAGCATACACCGACCTCATCTTGTAACGAAATCCCTAGAAAAAAAGACATTGTCCGATACTGAAAGCAGTGTGCATCCAAAAGGTAAAACAGATCCGTACCACTTACTGGAGATACCTAAACCCAAAATATATTGAAAATAGTTTCTTAGCAAGAGCAAGCCACTGAGCCCAAGAGACATCCAGAGTCTACTATCCGTGCTTTCTTCCACCTGCAGAACTTGTCTGACAGGACGTGCAAGAAAAAAAAAAAAAAGGAAAAAAAAAAGCTACACTTTGGATGCTTAGAAAAGTCTCACTGAAGTAAAAGGCTGTCTGTTGTCAGTAACAAAAACGACAGGAGTTAGCCTATTTCAAAATAGGACTCACCAGTGTAACACCCTTTATCATGTTCTGTACATGGCTGCAAATTGTGCGAACTGTTGCCAGCTCCTTTCTGTTACCCCACCACTTGTCAACACGTAGCTGTGTTAAAAAAACAAACGGAATTAACAAAGCTTTCAGTATACTTCAAAACTGGAAATGAAACGTTTCTGTGACAAACTAAGAATGAGAATCTCAGGTAAGCTACTTCAAAGCCCTCCCAACAAAAGCCCAAAGGTATTCTGTTTATCTGAAAAACTATTAAAGGCTCACCTAGCTCAAGTCTTTTATGTCCTAACCCCCAGACACAAAAGAAGTAATTTTTGCTTCGTATCTCACTACTGACAAATCCCCAAAGAAGCTGGGATAGCTACTCTGACATCTTAAACTGAAAGATGCTTTATCAAATGCTAAACACAGAACAAGTTGTTCCAAAATCAGTCTCCTGTGTATTACCTACCAACTTTTTAATGAAACACTGTGTAGGGGTCCAGTGCTTTAATGAGACCCTAGATGCTCGGGAAAAAGCAGCTGAAGTCAGCCACTCTTCCCCTTGTTGTGTAGTTTTCAAGACTGTACAAAAATATTATGCATTTATTTAGAAAACACCTGCTCTCCTCACATAACTTGCCAATTCTGGGAATTAAATGTAGAGATTCAGTTCTGTCTAGCTAAAATGAGCCCACTTATAAGACACAACATTTAACCATCAACCCCTTGCCGCTAACTGTCTGACTGTAACTGCAAAAGAAAAATCAATCAATCAATCAATAACTTCATGCCAGTGCATCACAGAACATCAAGAATTCCCCAGTTCCCTAGCAGGCCCCAAGGCTTCACGAGACCAGCCTCTTTCTGAAAACACAGAAACGCGCGAAAAACTAACTCATCTGCAGCTACAATTTCTGGTTCCCTCTCCCACGCTATCCATAAGTTTTCAAACTAACCGTAAAGCCGCCCTCCCCTCTCCGGGCAGCGAAACGACCGCCGCAGCACTCACCTTTTTGTGTTTCTTCCCCAGGAGGGAGAGCTCCACGTTGATGTGGTTGAAATCCCTCCGCAGGGTTCCCCGGGGGCCCTTCACGATGACCGTCCGGCCCTTCAGCGAAACGCTGACTGCAAACCGAGGGCAGGCGCCCGTCAGCCGGCGGCGGGGCCCTGCACCGCTGGCCGCCGCCCCAGCGCACCCGCGGACCTACCTTGCTTGGGGATGTCAACCGTCTGGTTGCTGAGAATGGTCTTCATCCTGCAAGGGACAACCCAGAGGAGCTGCGGGTCCGCACGGCCCGGCCCCTCCGCTGCGCCCTCCCCGCTCCTCCGCCCCGCAACGCCCAACCGCGCCGCGCCGAGCCGGCGTCCCTCCACAGGCCGAGCCCCCGCCGACACATCCCGCCCCGGCCCCGCCAGAGCGGCGAGGAGCGGCGGCCTCAGCGCTCAACTCCACAGCGGGGCCCGGC
>Ga0065711_1030432_pt1 | contig 32525 bp, 29 predicted proteins | sample Hoacrofraction12_FD_59098 | JGI IMG/M metagenome (GOLD analysis project Ga0065711, IMG submission 59098) | Hoatzin crop microbial communities from Cojedes, Venezuela - Epithelial fraction 12 v2 (version 2) | ecosystem: Host-associated > Birds > Digestive system > Esophagus > Crop | place...
GGATGACAAGTTGACCATGAGCCAGCAGTGTGCCCTGGCTGCCAAGAAGGCCAATGGGATCCTGGGGTGCATCAAGAAGAGTGTGGCCAGCAGGTCAAGGGAGGTTCTCCTTTCCCTCTACTCTGCCCTAGGGAGGCCCCATCTGGAGTACTCTGTCCAGTTCTGGGCTCCCCGGTTCAAGAAAGATGAGGAGCTACTGGAGAGAATCCAGTGGGGGGCTACAAAGATGATGAGGGGACTGGAACATCTCTCCTATGAGGAACGGCTGAGGGAGCTGGGCTTGTTTAGCCTGGAGAAAAGAAGGCTGCGAGGGGATCTTACGAGTGCTATAAATATCTTAAGGGTGGGTGTCAGGAGGATGGGGCCAGACTCTTTTTCAGTGGTGCCCAGTGACAGGACAAGGGGCAACGGGCACAAACTGAAGCAGAGGAAGTTCCATCTGAACATGAGGAAGAACTTCTTCACTCTGAGGGTGACAGAGCACTGGAACAGGCTGCCCACAGGGGTTGTGGTGTCTCCTTCTGTGGAGATATTCAAGACCCACCTGGACAAAGTCCAGTGCAGCCTGCTCTAAGTGACCCTGCTTTGGCAGGAGTTTGGACTAGATGATCCCTAGAGGTCTCTTCCAACCCCTACTACTCTGTGATTCTGTGATTTCTTAACGGAAACTCTTTCCTGCCCTTTAGACAAACCATCATACACAAGCAACGCATGTCCATGATTTCTAGAAGGCAATCAGTTTTACCCGTTTTCCAGGTGGAAAGAAATAAAAGCTAGTGTCAGGTAAGTTTTGCATAATAATACAAAACCCAAAAACTTTGGAGTTAAAATGGATGCACTTGTTCTTGCCCTAGAAACTAAAAATTCTGCTTATGTATCTTTCTAAATGCTTCCCTTTCCTACCACATCACGGAGGAAGTGAGGCAACAGCCATTGTACATTGATAGACGAAATTGCTGAAGAGCAACTGAGGTGTAAGAAGCTATCTTAGGTATTTCAAGCTGCACCTGTTGTCATGGGGATCCCATTCACCTACTTTTAGGCTGACAGCAAAAGGCAGGAGGATTAAAGAATTATACATTTTACTCTTCGTGTAGCTGAAAACTCAGTTCTGCCATAAAGCGTTACTGTCAAGTAGCCATATTTTTTTAAACTTTTTTTAACACTATGAAGAAAGCTTAAGGGTTGATGTTTTGGTGTAGTCTATCATGCGCAAATGCAGCAGTGCTATGATCTGCTAAAAGTGTTTTGTTTCCTAGAGGGTCAGTCCAAACACTAATTTCATTATGCTAAGGAGCTGAAATGTAAGACTGTTTTTTTAAAAACAAATACAACACATTTTAAATTAATCTAAGAAACAGTTAGATTCTGAAACTCACCTGGTTCATTTATTCTGCCAAAAGTATGTCGGGTGTTATGCTTCCTGGTTTTAAAACAGGTTTCACAAAAGTCAAAATCATCACAGTTTCTGCATTTGAATCTAGGCCCATTGATAGGAAACATCTGACAGCCATCACACCTGATTTCACAAAAGAACAACAGGTAAATGTCTTTCTAGCAGTTTTCATGGTATAAATTAATTGTAACACAAGTCAAGATAATGGAATCAGGACAATAAGGCTAAAAGGTAACGCATATAGCTTAAAAATGTGTATCATCACTTACGTGACTCCAGGATGAATGCTGGGGACCAGTTCCATTTCTGACAATAAGCCAGTCCAATGAGACTGCTGAGGGAAGTCTACAATGACATCTTTTCCGTTGGCACTAAAAGCTGTGACAAAAAAAATGCAGAAAATATAATTTGTTGAAAATCTGTATAAAATGAAGCAGAAAGTGTCCAGTGCAACACGAAAGCATAAACACATAATAAAAGTTACTTTCAAAAGCAATCTTATATTTTAATGGAACTATATTAACCTAATCAGATTGCCTGGAAAGCAGCAGAGGGAAAGATTTTTTTAAAGATTTTTTTAAAGATATGTATTATTCTATTTAAAATCCTTGACTCTGAATTTACTTTTTTTAAAACACTTCCCAAAGAGAGACAGTACTTCTAAACACAAATATAGCATGACCAAATCTGTACCTCTTCAAAGAATCTATGCCCCAGCTTGCCCTTACAGCTTGACAACTAGTGCACCTCACTTCCTCCTCTCTTCCATATGAAGTCTTCAAGTTAGCTTTACTTCTTAAAGGAAAAACATTTGTGCTTCATCCGAAGTATAAATGAGAACTACAGCAGGAAGCTGCACAGATTCTAAAGACCTTTACTGCATGTGAATGGAGTAGCTCAAAAAGCAGATGAACACACTAACAAAATGGACTGCCACAGAGCACATGTCTATAAATTCATCACAGATATCAAATGCATTCTATAATCTCTTACCATCATGCAATATTCCACAAAAGTGTGATTTGTAAGTGTGTCTAGAAGATTCTTTGCTTAAATGCTGCAGAAAACCTGTGTTGTTTCCAGTTTTATTACTTCCCCATGCCCCACTTTGAACATACATTACCTTTGACAACTCCCACACTTCGGTGAGTAACTGATCCCCATTTGTATTTGGGTGTGGTAACTGAGCTTTTCACACGCACTTTGTCACCTATCTTGATATGAGAGGCAGAACTCTGCGGTGGGAAACCTGGCAGTCGCAAGAATAAATGCATGGTAAGCGGGTTTCCCCCCTCCAAAAACAAATTTTCCTTAGTGTATCATTCAGTTTTTTATTAAAAAGCAGTTAGCAGTGAACTTACCTAAAAGCTCAACATGGATATATCTGACCCAGTAAGTACCACCCTTTTGTTGCCAATCACACTGTACATTCAGATCATGCAATCCATCTCGATCCAGTTTAATAACTTTGCCCACATCTCCTTCACAAACCTCTTCATAGGTTCTGCAGCACCTAACCATCATCCCCACCTAGAGAAAAAGGACAATATGCAATGACTTTTGTACCAGAAGGAAAGCAGTTTCAGTACAGCTTCTCGTCATCGCGCTTACCTGAATATTCTCCCTCACATACACAGCATAGTCATCATTGCTTAAGAAATCAGCTCGTTTTTTATAGGTCTGGCTCTCTGTTACAACAGCACCGTTTGACTGGAAAAAAATCCAAAATAAACATATAACAGCTAAAAAATTTGTTTTCAATTCAGATAAACAAAATTTTTCTCAGACACTGAAGATAACCGAACAAAACCAAACATATAATAGCCAAGTTGCATGCCAAAAGGGAGAGAATCTTCAACAGGTCAACTCGCTACAGGGCTAATATTCATGATCTACTGTACTTTAAACTCAAGTTCAGTTTCCAAAATGACTTGCCAAAGAATGTACCTGCAAATTTTCAGAATGTGTGGAACAAGCTGCAAGTTGCTTTTATGAAATCTGCTTGCCAAGGAAAATAATAACAAAGAGAATTTGTGAGTAATCTACTTAGCCTCGCAAATACATATTCACATTCCACTCCTTAGGCTACTTCTTGGGAGAAGAAAAAACCCAAAACCACAGTGGTAAATGGTAATCTCCTACCTAAAGTACATTACTAATTTTTTTTTGTTATATAATATGACAGGATTTAAAGTACTTCGTTAGAAAAACAAGCTGATGAAAAAGATATGATTACACTTATCAGAAATCATTCCTTTCCTAACTTACAAAAATTTTAAGAGAAATATTGCATTCCAGCTGTAACAAGAATTTTCAGCAAACTTTGTTCTGTTTTGAGCACTAAATGTTTTTTCTTTCAAGGCAATACATAGCACAGTTTCTCACTGCAATATTGATAAAGATATCAGAACTCTATGTTAAGTTAATCTCCTTCAAATATAATGCATTTCTTCCAATTACAAAAGCCCACATTTGCCAGAAAACTCAATGTTAACTCCTTAAAAATCAAGAAGAAACATGAAACCCATTTCATTTTATTGGCAAATCCTTACTGAAACAGTTCCTGAAAGTCAACAGAGGCCTAATATAAATTCACATTAAAGCCATTAAACTCAATATGCATTGTAAAGATCATTTCATCACCAGTAAGTGAAAATAGTTTTTGTAGATAAGTTATTTCACTGACATCTTTTTGCTATTTATTCACTACCTCCTCAGTCATTCCTTGTAGATAACATACTTTTGTCTTTCAGATCAGAGGAAGGGAGGCAGGACAGCACTGACTGTTTTAGATGAAACTGAGACCAGACATCAGGGATACTTAGAGTTAACCACTAATGAGCTTCCACTCTTCTCCTGTGCTACTCATACACAAGTATTTTTAGATTATTCTTGAGTTCTTTTATGACATGCCTTAGAAACATTTGGCAAATGTGGTCCTTGCTTCAATCTCGAAGGCCTGGGATGGCAGAATGTCCTTGTACTCTAACCAAATTCATAAAAGGGAAGAATTACACAATTTGCAGACAGCTAGCATGACTTCGGTTTTAGTAAGTTTATACTTACCACAGGGCATGCAGCTTCAGCTTCTTCCACTTCCTCTGCTATTTCCTCATCTGAATATTCATCAGAGACAGTATCAGCATCAGAGAGATCCGTAATCTGAACATCAGGGTGATCCAACAACCAGCCAACCAAGGCTTCCACTCCTAATAGGAAAAAAAAACCCCTCAGTCTGCCTCTAAGGGATTTCTCTAACGTTCTTAAGATAGTATCCAAAAGAAAAGTAACAATTTCTCCCTTGTAAGCAGCATTTTAATCTGCTTGCAACTTACTTTCTCTTTCTAACGTAACTAATTTAACTAAATTAAATACCTGGTAATCCAGATGCACTTCCAGAGGTTCCAGACAGAGACTTTAGTGCAAATTCTATGTTTTTCCTAGGAAATCCCATTTCCATAAGTTGAACTACAATGGGGAGAGGTGGAATTGGAGATTGCTTGCGTTTCTTCACTTTTGTGGGTCGGATATGTTGCACTGTGATGGGTGTTGTAGCTTCACTAGAGCTGCAGTCTTCAAACACTGGAGTTGAAGGATGTGTAGATTCTACAGCCAGATACTGGCATACTGCCAAAGCAGCAGCCTAAATGAGAACAAATAAATCAGTCCAAGAAAAACAAGCATATTTAGTACATTTGTTGTGTGTGTGTGCCTGAAGTTAAAGGCTATTTGCCAAAAACAGTTCAGTGCCACTTTTTTTTTTTAAACCTATAACTTAACAAGTTTCAATTAGAACGTGAATTAGAAAGACTTATTTATTAGGTTACTTATTAGCAGAAAATACAGACTCTACCTCAAGCTCTTGCTTGTCAAATATTGCTTTCACAGGTGATGGCTGCGTAGCAGCTGTCAAAAGTTGCTGTAGAAGAATCATGGGAGGCTGAGGTCCTTCAGGAGACATATCTCCTATGTCGGGAGAGGCAACTGCTCCATCCTCTTGAAGCAAAAACATTATTTTAACAAAAACCATGTAATGTAAGTCATTCAGGAGATTTATTCTGAGGCCTATTCGTTGATCAAGCATATTGTTATTTCTCCCATATTTCTTCTCCACAGGAATCATGCGTTTAAGACTAAATCATGTGTGCCACTATCTCCGCACAAAAAAGCAAGTGAGAATATTGTAGATAAACAATAGTTTTATTAAAATACACCTAGAACATGTCTAGCAGAAACTGCTCAGTGGACAGTGAATTTGCACAAGTATCTCCTGAGCTCACCTTCTTACAATAAGCTTATTTATTCAGAGGTCCTTCCAGGATAAACCACTTCATACAGACAACCAGCCGTCTCCTTGATCACAAAACCATGGTGCATACTTTCTGAATTTAGTCATTTTCCCCTCCTAATACACCCTCTTGGGAAGAGCTCTCTATAGGTATTCACAGCCCCTTGAAAAGAGTATACCTTTTTTGAATCAATTGGCTCATGATTCTACAACTTTTATATTTGGTTTTGTATTCTTGTTAGCATAAACATTCATGTTTTCCAGATCTTTACTGCAGCTATCTCAGGAAAGTGGTCTCACTCTTCATTTAACTCCAAGAAAAGGAAATTCTCATACTTGAAACAATAACAAAACTGTTAATAATTTTTGCCCCTTAAAAACTCATGGTAGAAGAAAAACCATGTTCCATCTCTGGGAAAAAACTGCTCATTCTGTGACTTAAAATTTGGCCACTGACAAAAAAACCCAGAAATAAACAAATAAATCAAATATATTAATATATTTAAAGGCATTACATGCTTCACCACTACCCAAAGAATTAATATGAACTATACGGACATCAATAGCTATCCCGAAAGCTGACAGAGCTATTTTATTTTTATATGTAGAACGAATGTATATAGAGAATGAATTCATATTATTAAAACTACAATTCCTTAAACTTCTTTTAAGATTATGATTAAGACACTGCATCCTGGTACTTGCTTCACTGGAAACTGCAAAATATATGAAGTAAAAGAAATAGCCAGTTGAGAAGTCCTACTTTAAGCTTTGAAGCAGAAAAAGAAAGCACTGTACAAAACCCACAAGTTTTTTGAAATGACTTACAAAGCTTACTAACTATACAAGACTTGCAAATTTAGCTAACTCCAATATTTCAAGCTTTAAACACTTGATGCACTTAGTCTTCAAAACCCAAGTTAAAAATTCAAAAATGTTCTCAATGTATAAGGTTAAAACATTCCTGAACTTTAATTTTTAGTCTTTAGAGGGCAAACCTAATTTCTAGCCTCCAACTGTCATTAGCAAGGGTTATAGTTGTAATATCTACCATCTAAACACACAGCAGCACACTCAGGTTCCATTTCAGAATACCTGCAGGATTTAATGCACACTCCTGAACAGCTGGCTGAGATAAGATCTGCCTTAGTGTATCCTGGTGAGAAAGCAGAGCTCGGCCTGCTTTCAGTATGTACAGCTTTAATTGCTGGCATCGCAGCAGATCCAAATCCACTTGACCTATCAGAAATATTAAGCAGCCATTAGCACTAGGAATGTCTTGTATTAGAGAAGAAAGGCTATCATTCATACAACCTCAGTCCAAATAAGAGTTGACATCTTAACTCACTGTGTGAAAGCTTGTGAAATACTGATGGTATGAGGCAGTTTGAACAGCACCTGCATAAGAAGTCTGCATACATTCTATAACCCATGATATTAAAAACACTGCCTTCCTACTTTCCACACCCTAGACAATCATATAGCTGATATATTGCACAGTAAGTAGTTACGAAGTTATATGCATCCAGTATTTTAAACAACTCAGTGCAAGAAGTCCAGTCCCAAACCTTATTTACATTTTCTTGCCAAACTAAAAACAGTATTCCACTTACAGTGCAGAGCAATTCACCTCCTATCTAAACTTGTCTTAGAAGTGCACGTTATTCAATGTTGACTAAGAAAAAAGGCAAGGTTCCAGAAAACCCTTTTTCTTCTTACATACGTTTGCTGTTACCAGTTACGCAGAGTATATCCAGCTCTTTAAAAACAAAACAAAAAAACAACAGAAAAACTCCAGCTATACCTGAAAGACCCTGATTGGGAGACTTCATTCTTTGTTTTTCTATTTTACTTCCCGCCAGATTTACTAGTTGAGCCCAGATGGACAGCATAGGTTCAGTGAAAGGCAAGTTGTTCACATTAAACGCCACAACTGGAAGCTAGACAGTAGGGGAAGAATCACACAAAACAAAAAAACACAGATAAGCACTTTCCAAAATTTTACATTCAAAACTTCCAATGGTTATTAACTGAAGAGGAGAAGAAGTAGCATTTAACTGCTTGCTTTTGACCAGGAACAACTGGAGAGGATTTCTATTCCCTACATAGCTCCTAGGCCTGTATTTGTACCACACAACTGCAGGTCTGCTTGGTGAAAAACTAAGAGTCAGAGCAAGATTTGCAGTCTCTGAAGCAGGCCAGGCACTTCTACTGTGCTTTCACTAAAGCCATATTAACCAACTTGAGATTAAGATACAAATGAAAACACTCAAAAGAGTTTCTACATTAGTTAGCAAATCAAGATAAATACAAATAAATAAGCTCCTCTCATGTAAGAGCTATAAAGCACATTATTATGACTTCGTATTTTACCTCAAGTCAAAAGGCTTCAGCTCAAATACCTCTCCTTCCACTTCCTCAACAAATGAGCATTAAAGGGCATTAAATATATAGGCATCTATAGGGCATTAAAGGCCCTATAGAGGTTCACATGAGTATCATCTTAGATTTGCATTCAGAGCATTGTATGTCTTGAATATCAGTATATTTACCCAATGAAGAACAAGTATTTTCTTTGCATCATATCAGAGTCTTTAACCATACCCTTCCCTGTATTAAAGCCTCAATAAAACAAACTTACTGGTTTTAGTTGATTCAGAGGGCACACTCTACATGTTCGCATGTCATAGAACTGTACAGTGATTTTCCCTTTTGGAGTGATGCGCGTCACTGTGCCTTCTCCAAATTCATCATGAACTACTTGTCCACCCAGCCTCAAGCGACTGTCTATGCCACCAATCACTGCTAACACTGCCATTAGGCCTCCCACCTCTGGATTCTCAGTGTCAGGAAAGTAGTCATCCAACAGAGCCTAACAAAGAACAATAAAATTAACTGTAGGGAGAAAACGTATACTTCTATCTGCTTTAAAATATAACATTAATCACACATACTTCCATTTAAAAATTACAACACACAAACATATATATAAAAATGGTTTCAAAATTAAGATTAATATTGTTTACAAATATTTAATATTTATAATTTAAAAATAAATATTGCTATAAAAATGAGCTTATTTTAAAACGTGGAAACTACCCCTTCTGACTGTTTTCCTGCAAAGATGTGGGTGATGGAGGTTAGCTGAGAGTTGATGTACTTGTTTATGAGTCCATTCCACTGGCTGAGCGAATGGAGCGTCCTCAGCAGTGCCACTATCTCTTCTGCTAAAGTACTACTGTGAGTGGCAGTTAGAGATGCTTGGGGCCTGGCCTTTCTCCTTCTCAGAGTAGATTCTGGAAAGACAAAGCAATTGCACAACATTTATCAGTTCAATGCACACATTTTCTGTACATAAGACACTGAGAGAAAATTCCTCTACCTCTGAGTAGTGGGATGTCTGAAGAACAAGTACTAAGCAGGCTGCCTAAAAATCCAAATAGTTTTTCCACAAGAAATTTCATGTCTCTTGACCTTTCATTTTTATCCCAGGATGGAAGTACTGCTTTCAATAAGTGTACAGCAAGGATCTAAAGAGAGAACAAGATTAGTGTTACTCCATTCTAAGTCAACAAATACTACAGAAATTCTCAAATATACGAAGTACAGAAGACAGACATTTTAAAAGTTAGCCTTCCTTTCTAGTTCTTTCTGTAATGCTGATTTCTTTCTGGCTGCAGAAATTACAGAGCTACTGATCTTCTGTCCAGTTTGCTAAAGAATATTTTAAAAGAAGTTGCACCAGCTCAAAGTCAGTAAAAATTTTACTGTCACATTGTATCACTGAATCCAACCTCTTCAATATTCAGGACATGAGACAAAGACATACTGGGAAACAATGTAAATGACTAAAACACATAAGAAAAACAGGAATACAGATTGGGAAGGTTTGTTCCAATTCTAGACTCAGCACTAAGGTGTATTTCAGACTGAAAGTTTCCAAGTGTTCTGCAATGAAGGGATGATAATTAAAAATCTGGAGATATAAAGCTGAGTGATACAAGAAGGAAAAAAAGCAAGGAAAAAAGCAACCACCGTGACACCCAAAAGCAGTTACTGTGGAACCAGGGCCTCTGACACAGTACAGAAGGAACAGGCTGGCATCTCCAAGCCCAGACACTGAGTGCAGAACTGGCGAGGAACACGGCAAGGTTCTGCACGGCGCTGCAGTATCAAAGAGCAGACGGGCTTGCACATTCCGAAGAAGAGTATTTCAGGTTTTGAGCTTCCTCCTCCTCTATCCAGAAGACCAATACAACACAAGTGACCAGTAACAGTGAAGAGATCTCTCTTCTTGTAAACCTCTGACAATAACACATCTTTGTAAGACTTCAGGGTCTCATCTTTTTCTTGTTATTAAGCTACATGAGGAATGCTCATTTCTCTCAAGTACTCCCTGAACAGCACAGATAACTCTAATGCACAAAGACCTGGATGATGACACAAGTCTCACCATACTAAAAATACTGGCAAGAATTTGGAGGAAGATCACACAAAAATGCTCAGGCCTTTATGATATAAAGCTTTAGTTAAAAAAAGCTGATGTCTTATCAAGCAAAAGATTAAGTTCTTTTGATCCCCAAGCCTTCAAACTTGGAAGAGTTATTCCATAATAAGGTTGATTTTCAATCACATGAAAAAGGCCCTACAAGATGCTAAGGAAAGGAGAAAAAAAAAGGGGGGGGGAGGGGGGAAGTAAAAGGGAAAGAGACAAGGGAAATATAGCATCAAAACAGCTTCTTAACAGAGACAGTAACCAAAACAATAATAACTGTTTGTTATGGGAGGAGGGGTAGTAGACAATACACAATTTGATAACTTTAAAATGAAATTGCGTATTTTTTCTAACCATCTTTTTGTTACTCTCATCTTTATTCAACATCTAGGAAACATTATATGGGAGGTTCTGGAATACATTTTTGGAACACTGCTTTGGCCTCTCATCTCTACAAAGTTTTTCAGGCTTCCAACAGAACAAGGGAGTCTGTAGTGCCCTGAAGGCTCAAAAACTTACAGACATATACTTAAAACAATGAATCCTAAATGTGAGAAGACAAGTTCACCTTTTCCAATAAATTAAAAGCTGATTTAAGGACATTTCCCATCTGTTTTTAAAATACACTCTTAAAAAAAAAAAAAAAAGAAAAAAAAAAGACAATGAAATGCTACTAAATTCATTGCCTAAAGTAATTTGGAAATACACACATTACCTGTCTCTGTAGTGAAGCAGCAGTGAAAGATTCATGCCCCTCAACAATTTTCATTAGCAAAGTTATCCACTGAGATGTACTAAGAGTGCTGCACATCTGAGGCATAAGTGCTATACTTCGAATGAATCCCAACGTGCACCAACTCCTATGCTGTTCTTTATAAACTAATTTGTTTGGCAAGGAAGCTAAAAACAAAAAGATATATACACATAACAATTCACTTCTCTGTCAGCTACATAATTCTCTGTATACCACACGGAGCTTCTCTGGACAAGTCATAACACTGAGCTACTCCACTGTCTTTACATGAATTATTAACTTAATTTTTAGAGCCTGTAATTAATTTTATTAAATTTGCCTTTAAAACAATTCTCATCCTTACACTGCTTCCTCATTTCAAAGCAGTTAACAGCATTACTTCTGAAATTACAAAGAAACCACGAAAACGAATATGACATACGAAGTCATACTGTTCTCCCCAAACAGAAGACAACTGCTAAGAAAATCATTGTGTAAGCCAACCATACACATTCCGATGGTCCACAGCTCATGCATTTCTGCTGCTTTTATTGCTTATGTTCTAAGTGATCTTCAGCAGTCTTATACTGCTTTTGCTAACAATCAAGATTTTAAAAGCTCTGAAAATGCATTTTCTGGCCTTTGGCCTTACAGGATTAAAAACTAGTAACAAAAGATTTACAACGTTACAAGGCAACAGAGCAGAAAACAGAAGTACACAGCTGAATCAGAGTGGTTCTATATAATGTACCTGATTTATCTATTGTTCCACTCTCCACAAGCATACGGAGCAGACCACACAAAGTCCTAGTAGCATCACTTTGCATGACTTCAGCATGGACACCAGCAGAGAGACACAGCGTCTGCAACAGGTTCACAGTACTTGTCAGCATCATGGAAGTAGGGTGGAGATTCCTTTCAACTTGTTCTCCTTCTGAAGGGAGACACAAAAGGCAGAGGAATACATTAATATTGAGTTAATCTATTTCACAAAGTGTTCTGAAATATACATGATGTGAGAAATTTGTTTTAAATGTTTTCTCTAAGATGATTTGACATGAAGAAGACTCCTTATTTCCAACTGCAAGAGCAAAATATAAATCAGATATTTGGTGCAGATATTTTCAAGTTATTCTCTAGCAATACACAACTTAAAAGAAATTCCAAATGTAGTGCCAAGAATAGGGAAGCAGTGTGATTAGATGTATAATTAGGCCATATAAAAAACATGTTTTAGAATGGTATTAACATACGTTAAAATGTATACTTCCTGGTACCTGTAACTGAAACTATTTCAGTTGGATAATATAGTTTTCTTTGGCACATGAATATGCAACAAATGTGATCCCATCCTTTCTATCCTCCTTTCTCATGGTAAAGCTATCTTAAGAAAGATTCTAGTGAGAAATGTACACCCATTAAACTAACGTTCTTTGATGAAGCATTTTCTCCTGTGAAAGCAGCTTTTTCATATTATAAGACATCAGTTCTGGAATTCACCTAAAACTTCACCTCCACTTTTATAAAAAAAACTGCTTTTTTTACCAGAATCATCCTCAGTGTCTGAATCCTCTGTTGTGGGCTGCGTTGCCGGTGGTGGTTCAGCTAGTTTGAGATCATATTTTCCCTCTTTCCCCATTCTGTAAGAATTTGTACTTCCGGTGTCCCACTGCACTCTAATCCAGCCATCTTCTCCCAGTTCTCCAATCACACGACCCAAACCTGGAGGGGGTCCGTCCTGACAGACGAGAGAGGCTCAGGTTACACAATCAACAACACTAATTCCGATCCAAGGTTCGTAACATAATAATAATGCTATTGCTCTTATTTGCTGTTAACCTTCAATAACGTTTCAAAATCCAGCATAAAGTCAGAAAGCATTTCACAATCATCAAAAGAAATTCCCCCAATAAACTGCAACAACACTCTTGTTTAGATGTATTTTACTATTTGCTATGTAAGTGCCACACACACCTAGCTGGAAGTGCATTAACACTGTAGCAAACAAGCGATCCAGCTTCCTGTTAAATTGTGAATCTGAACAGTCTCACTAAAAATGAATTTTCATCTCCAAAAATGAAGTTAAACAAATAACTTCATATATTTTAGGTTATTAAACAAATAATTAATATATTTTATGTTAACTCTCCAGGTCTTTGAAACGTATAACGAACTTTAAAGTTTGAACATAAAATTCACACACAATCCACTGAATACAGACTTTCGACTTTAACACACCCAAATCTGTACGAAAGAAGTTGTACCTGATCACCCCATTTCCAGTCTACCCCTCTCACCACTCTGCTACCAATTTTCATCATGGCTGCAAGCTCTGGTCCAGAAACAGGGAGCTGAACAGGCGTTGTTTCCTTTCTTGACTCTTCTAGGACTGTGGCAGAAGCTCCTCGAGAAGAGGCAATCATATCTTCTTCAATGTTGTCAGAACTAGGTCCTAAAGAAGAAAAAACATGAAAAAACACACAACCAGCTACATGTTTTTACACATGGCTTTGTCATGCTTAAAATTTAAGGCACATAAATTTTATAATGTAAAAGCAACTTCAAATAGGAAAGCTGACAACAGGTGATAAAGTCAGACGAGCTTTTAGGAAACTAGGATATAATGGTTTCGAATGCACAGGGCTTTAAATACTTCCTTTTGAACAAAACTATGTGACAAATAACAGAGACGTTATAATGATGAGTCCAGGGGCTAACTGGTTCTACTAACAGTAACTTCTCGGACAGACTTCTTACGAGCATTCCACTTAAGTACAAGTTATGAGAACAAATACTTGTTATTATCTAAGAAAATCCAGAAAGAAAAAGCAGAACTTGAATCATGGTAAAAACACCACAAAACTTCTTAGAACAAACAAAGGAAGCTTCCAGCTTAAATAAGCAAGATTGGGAAGGTTTTTAATAGGTAGAACAAAAAAAAAAAAAATTAGTAGGAAGTACACAGTTTTTAATGTTTTCATTTTAAATTTTCCATTTTTAATTTATCTGTAATGTTTCCACCAAAACTACACTATCACTCCTAAATTCCAGCAAAGGACAGCCAAAGCAAAGGCTTAGCAGAAAAATCATGACTGAATAAAGGCCATAACCAAACTAACTTCCTTCGCAATTGTGCTTACAGATGTGGGTTTTGTATCGGGAATAAAGGTGAATAGTATTAAGTACTGTCTTTAAGCAACAAAATCATTCTTTAGTTTGGGTATACCACAGGTAAAACATACAGGAGATTTATAAAATGTGCTTTCTTCCAAACAAGAAAATCTTGTACCTATCAGCCGCAGTGTAGTTTGCGTCAATGCTAGCATGCCAGAATTAAGGAGGAGGCTCAAGGTATTAGCACCATGTTGCAGCGTCAACATGTTGAGCATGACCAACAGAAAACGTGCTTGTGGAATAGTCCCAAGACTTGGTCCTGCTGGATTCTCATTAGTAATTGTTTGTAGAGGAACAGGCTGTACACCTAATTCAAAAGCAATACAAATAACAAAGTCAGCTGATATTTGAGAGCTACAATCAAGTAGGTTATAGACTTGTCTGATGATTTACAGTGTTTTTTATTCCCTGCTTAGTTTTAAGAACTTACAAGCTTAAGTTCCAAGAAACTTTTTACAATTTAGATTTTAATGGTAAAATGTTACTAATGAGTAACTAATGACCTCTTGCTGCGATACCAGCAACATTCTCTTAAGCACTGAAAACTGATCTAGGGGGAACCGTGGGGGAGGGGCGGGGAGTGGAACAACATATGGATGTACAGAAAGTCAAAGCATTTCTCGGCAAAAACCAAGGGAACTGACTTTTTTCCCCTATTATTGGGAACTTCAAATAATGCAACAACGTTCATTCAAAACAGTTTTCTCCAGAGCCAACAGCAACAAAATGAGATTCACCTAGTTCTTTAAATTTTGCATTAGCATCTAGCAAGATGTTCCGGACATTCTGAATAGCCCACGCATACAACTTTCCAAAAGTTACTTCTAGCAGCATTCTGTTAAACGGTGGGATCAGATCAACATCCTTCAAGCAGTCGGTAAGAGGTTCCCTTCGTAGAAAAACAACAAAAGTAAGTATTTTTTTTTTCTTATTGAAGAATTGTGAAAGCAAGAACAACAAAAAGTTTTACCCTATATTGGCTCCTTCTGGAATAAGCCTCTGCCATCCACAGAACATAGCATACTGAACAGATGGGAGCAAAAAATTTTTTGCTGCCAATTTCAGAATAGTATCTATTCCCTCCAGACGAACTTCTGCTCTTTCCAACTGGAAAAGAGGAAAAAAAAAAATTGTCACACTCACGTAAACTGGTAATACATGCAAGCCTATTTTCATCCATTTTACCTGTTTTAATAAACATTTTCTCATTTTTTCTACATCCACTGGCTCTTCTTTAAGTGCAAATTCAACAATGGTGTTAAGGAGGGCAGACTGTGGATACAAGCCTTGGACATTTTGCTTCAGCCATTTGTATTTGTGGACACCTGTAACTGTACTCAAAAGTGGCTGCCACTTATCCTGAAAAACAGGAAGGCAGCATGTTAAAACAAATTTTAAATTACTGAAAATATGCTATTTCATGTAAAACCACGTCCAAATTTAAAATATTAGGAGAGGAAAAAAAAAAAGGAAACTTCTTCAAAGCCAGGAAAGAGCGTAGTATTATTTGTAACTCATTATCTTTTTCACAATTGCTACACAACATTTCAAATGCATTAATATTCAAAAAAGAGGAAGTAACCCATCACAAACTTTTATTTTGAAATTAAGCTTTATTTGAACACTTCTAAGATTATCAATAATCTAAAAATGAGAGAAGGTATTTTTACATATTCTAAATATGAAGTACACAGCTTATTTTTCAAAATTATTCCAGGTTTTACTAAAACAATGCTCCATACTTCATTATATACCCCATACAACATTATCAGAATATTAAATGTCAAGTTATAGCAATCAAGCCTTAGCTAATCTTTTTTCCTCGTTATTTTTGTTCACAAGGTTGATTGAAAATCTGGTATCCTACCTTGGGTGATTTGATTGGTATGGGCCTTTTGTCTATAGGTACAGGACTGTGAGGTACCACACAGGATTCTTCTAAATCACTCTCTTCGTTTCCAATTTTGGATTCTTCCACATCAGCAGATTCAGATTTTTTTGGAACTAGAAATAAAAAAAATTATTCTTTCGCGTAATCTGGTAACATCTTACAGGGTCATATTTTCAGGTTTGCATGATAACCTAAGCAGACAGAATGCTTAAGATCTGCCTGTAATAAAATGGAAATGTACTCTGGGTGAACTCTATGTTCAACTATTATCCAATTACCTCTGGTAATATCTGCAACAAGCTTTTAACTTTAAAGACCAATTTCAAAAAATATTCACCGTTTGTTCACCACATTAATTTATTTCCAGTTAAACAGTTCTTTGACTACACGGCTTTAATAAGACATGATTTTCATTAAGATGCCACTCCTAGTTAAACTTTACTAAAACCAGTTCAGAGGGACTGATATCGATGCATCATTTTTATTACGCTAGAACACAATTAAGCATGCCTCACCTAAACTTGACTCTTTTCTCTGCCTGGTTTTGCTGTAGGAACTGACATGCAACCATTGATTTAGAAAACTTCATGAAAATACAGCAGAAAGCAAATGGCTTTGATGCTTTAGCTAACGAGTCTCAAATATAAAGCAGCAAACCTTGGAATCAGATTGATTTCCATTGTTTCAAAGAAAACACAACATGAATGTTGCCTTACCTCTTTTTTTCCTTTTTTCTCTAATTATTTTCTGAGCTACCCTCCGCCATCGGGGCAAGGAACTCAGAAGTTTAAATTTGGACATTATAGATAGATCATTGCAAACCGCAGGACGTAGTTCATTGAACAAGAATCTCAAACGTTCAATGACAGGAGCACAAACTTCCTTGTAAGAACGTCCTTGTTCCTGATGGGTCTAGAAAAGGCATTGAAAGATTATGTTACTGCTCAATATACAATAAAATCAACAATATATCACTTTTAACAAAACATTTCAAATTAAAAATAATCTAAACTACAGCAGATAAGTGGCTTACCTTAATCAGTGAGCATTTTGCTTGGTAGACAACACGACACACATCCACTACAGATTTTGGTAAGGTTTTGTGCTTTACCTGGTCAACTCCAAGGGTACCAGGATGAACAAGAGACAGTGCTACGTGACCTTAATGGGAAAAGACAATCTCTGAAAACGCATTTCCAAAATTATCCATAGCAGAGCTTAAAATGGTCCAGAATGTATTCTAGGACAGCTATACCACAAGCCTACCTACCCAAATCTTCATGCTTCAGAAGACAACATAATAACAGACGTCCTACTTCTTCCACAGGATGCTCAGGAGGGAATGTGATTGGTGTTGTTAAGTGACACTGTTTACAGTATCTCTCTATCTGACACAAGAAGTCCTACAAGACACACAACAGCCTCTATGTAACTTTATTTTTTAAATACAAAAAAGGACCCAAAACACTGCAGCCAGCATTTAAATAATATTGAATAAGCATTTAAATAATATTGAATAACTGTCACAATTTGAACTAACATTCAGAAGTGAGATACACCACGCAGTATGCACCATTCAAGACACAGCAATTACAACTCAATGCTATGAAGAATATCCTGTATCACTCTTGTATGAAGAGCAACGTGGCTCAAGGAACAAAGCTACTCCTGCTCTTATCTCTTCCTGAGATAGCCAGGTCACCTAAAATGATTTTTAACTGTCTTCTCCTGACTCTTCATTATTGCTGTCCTATCCTCCTCCCAAGGACTTATTTGGGATTTTTCATTTAGCAGCTGAACTCCAAGAGTTAGAAAATCTGAAGGTATTACAAAAGACAGTGATCAATGTAAATCTTAAGGGTTTACATAATATCCATAATTCCAACCAGGTGAAACCTGAACCCCAAGGCACAAAGAGACTTTAAGACAAAGGCTTACATGCACCTGACACACAAAATACATTTGCACTTTGACAAAGAAAACTCCATCTTAGTTCCACTGGAGGTGAGCAGGGTCTGTCAGTACTACTAAAACTTGACATGGAAAGTAAAGCTTTTTTTTTTTTTTTGTAAGAATACATTTGAATTTTTTATTCGCCCACTCAAAAAAATCAAAAGAAAAAACTACTACTCTTACATTAAGTGAAATACGCAAATTGTTTCCATTAGTAGCACTCAACTACTCCTTTCACAAAAAGTAATTCCGAAATACTTCAACTATTTTTTTTTATAACTTTTGGAGAATTTTCACCAACAAAACTGTTTCAGGACACCACTGTCACCCTTCAGCAATGTTTTTTGTGAATAGAACTATTGACAGCTTACCTTCACAGTGTGATCCTGAATATTATTATCTGCAATAGCTTGGAGGAAAGGTTGTGAATGGTCACTCAAAGTTAATCGATGTGTATATAGTTTTGATTTATTTGGGGTAGTGTTACCAGGTGAACTGCAATGGTCTTCATCTTTTTCCTCATTGTAACTGTAATGAATCTGACTAGTTTGCAAACCTCCAGAAAAGATAGATGACTTCAACCATTCTAAAAAAGAAAACACAAATGTATATTCTGATGAAAGATTAAGCTACCAAGACTCAATTCCCTCAAATAAAATGCATACGCAGCTTCAAATGAAGTTTAGCAGCTCTTCCATTTGCTGAAACTTTTTCATAAGAAAAAAAGGGGTTCTGCAAATAAGAAACAAGTAATAGGGCAGCCATCACCTGTTTAGTGACAACAGGGCCTTAGCTATCTTTCTGTGATTAATATTGAATTATACCCTCTATTCACCAAATTAAGATACCCAACAAGATAGAATTCAACACCAGATGCTTCAGGCACTCTTAAGTGAACACAAATCAGTGAGATAACTATGCTACACAGAGTCTCCTTTCTCTTCCAATATTCCCTTTATCTTGCATATTACAATATTTTGAATATTTGCCTGTTCAAAATTATCTAATCACCATTTAAATCTTACTAAACTACTGGACCTTGATGAGTGTAATTAACACTAAGCATAAAGAACACCTTCAGAACAAGCAAAATTAAGAGGTGCTAGACTTCCAGTTAATTTATTTGGCCTGTGTCTTTTTCTTGCATGCTTTAACAAGTATTTATCACTTATTTAAGCTCAAAATGAAGTAGTTCTTACTGGCACATTCAACTTCCAGAGGAGAAAGTGGTGTGCTCATTGCCAAGTACGAAGCGTGCAGTCCAAGCAGAAGACCCAAATTCCTCTCTGTGTCTATTAGAGGTGATGACAAGGTACTGAGGTCTGGTGTTGTAATCACTTCCTGGTCAGGCTAATTAAAAGAAATAGGAGTTGAAAGCTAGAACTACTCCAACAAGAAATTCGAAAGCAAAGCAGTACTTTAATTTAGAAAGTCTGTATCCATTAATATGTAACATTTTTACCTCCATATACTGGCCAACACAGAAGGCATGCATTGACTCCCGCGTGTCCTCGAACTGCAAAGCAGCTTCCAAAGCAACAACTGGGTCCTCACCTGCAAACTGAGCTAATGAAAGAATGAGGCAGTCAGTATAACACTTAAAAGCCTGTTCATGCCATCTAGTTTTGAAACAGAAGTAAATTGTGTCTTTAATTCAGACGCTGATTCTCACCAAGTATGCTACTGCCAGTTAAAGACTGGGTTTGGAAGTCCTTTATATCATACACTTTCCCATCAATCACGGTCCAAAATCCTCCATCTTTGTTGTGGTTCTCTAGATCAGCTTTACGTATAAGTGTCACCTCCTCATTATTTTTGCAACTCTGGCCAGTAAAAAATGAACCTACAAGTATAAAACAAAATAGATAATTTTCCAGCAGAAAACCAGAACAGAAAGTTTGTTCTGAACATTCTTTTAATAGTTGCCTAAACAAATTCTTCACTTCTATTCAAAGGCTGCTTGTCTTTTGATACACTTCAAAGTCAAATGGCTATGAATATGTTCCTATCCACATATTATGCAATTAAATTGTCTGTATGCTGTATTCTTTTATGCACTAATCTCCAATGTCACACTGTCAAAGACCTAACATTGCCCAACTATATGGCTGTTCTGTTTGGAGGTGGAGCAGAACAACCGGTGTTCTGGAAAATCACTGCTCTAGTCGGTTCTCCCTCAAAATTACCTCAGTTTTACTACATGTTGGCCTGCAAGGCATTGGCTGTATATTTAATTTCAGTCTAAATTTATATTTTTTAAATTAAAGGAAAGAAGGTGATGTACACGTTAGAAGTCCTCCAATCTACATATCAGTAAACTATTTGAAGCTAAAGGTAATTTCACCCAGGCAAGAAACATCAGAGTAATTTTTGCACACATAAGCCTTCATCTCAGTTTGCTCTATAAAACCATAACTCAATTTTCACATAGTTTTGCTCTCCCTGACACCCTACTGTCTAGAGGTGTGACCTTTAGCTCTCCTGGATTATGCCAACTATGTTTCACTCTTCCTTCCACCAGTAACATGCTCACAGTCAGAAATGCAAGTTTTCTGCTTCTCTTTTCACCTCAAACATGGACCGTATTATAAAGTGCCCTTGGAAAAGAAAACCTCCTTATTTCAAAGCTTTCACATTGCTCTCCCTTTATGTTACGTGTAGAGTTTAGTAACAAAATGCGTAGATATACTACTTGTGTACTCACTGCAATTTTTCACACTCAAAATGCAAAATGATGTGAACTACTTTAAAAAGTTGCACTTGTACTCTGCTTAATCCTACCTCTACATGTAACTTGCTTAATAATTTATTGACAGAAATAAGTACTGCCATATGAATTGGTTAATAAAAATTTGCACTGTAAAGTAGAATTCCCTTTCTGAGAGTAGTTCATGAATAATTACCATTTTTATATAGCTACTTCATGAAAGCATAAATAAATACTCCAGACGCTGCTTGTACATACCCATTATTCCTGGCCATGCTAAATCCTCATTGTCATCTCTTTCCTTTCCAGGGGCTAAATGGTTAAATCTGTCTAGATGTTCTAGCAAGCCAGCCAACAGAGGGATAGCACCAGCTTCCTGCATTAATCCAGCGTTTTTACTGAGGAGTAGCACTATAGAAACCACCAGTTCTGGAAGAAGAATGCCTAAAACACAGAAAACACAGCAGACATTCGGATTTAATTAAAGACCTACGTTTATCACATCTTGGAATTAAATAATGAAACAAAACATTCTGGCTTCTAGTACTGCTTTAAGTACAAAGCTCTTGCCTTCCCCACCAAGTCTGCTATCCTCCTTTCCCATCAATCAAAAGATTGCCTCTTTTTTAGTCAGTTAGAACGTTCAAGAACACTCACAATATAATTTTATAATTACATGGAAGGGGAGGAAAGAAGGACAGCAAAGAAAAACTTACCTGTCAAATCTCCATCCACGACGTGAGATACTTCGGCAAAATGCCTATGACTAGCAGAAGCAATGCTGATTGCCACAGGAAGTATATCACCAATGTGTGTGCACAGAAGAGCAGTGTATTTCTTCAGTAAAGAGCCAACACCTAAAAGATCAGGACCTGTATAAAAAGGAGGAAAAGCACAGAAAACCATGAGAGTCATATTTCAGAAACAGATTTCAAAGGCTGCCAAACTCTTCTGAAATGCAGCCACTCCGTATTAACGCTGAATTAAGAAACCGCATCTTGTTCAAATGTTGTAAGAGTTTATAAAAAGTTTGTTATCTAGTTCCCATTGCTTTCCAAAGCGAAACATTCCTTTACAGTGAAGAATTTAAAGAAACTACATCCAAACATTTTTCAGACAAACTCAGCAACTAGGCTGATGAATGAGACAAGACGATAAATTAAAATAAGAAACTGCTATACTATAAAAGAGGTACTACTCGGAGGGGTGGGGCTTATTTTTTTAGAGTAACTTACTGTAGGTGTTAGGGACTTGCCCAACACAATCTCCTGGGTAAAGTTTACTAACAAGTAGACGCTGAAAACGTAGCAACAGGTCCAGAGAAGCAGATCTTTCTTTGCTGCAATGTTCATGGTCCACACAGGAAGAAATGCGACGAGCAACATCTTTTAGTTTGACTATTGTCTGTGAAGCGATGTTCCTAATTGGTATAAAAGTATTGTAAAGTTCTTAAAGGGAGCTGATAATGAAGACACTCCACAGAAACATGGGTTAGCTTTTGCTAGAATTTCACATAAATATATAAGAAATCTATGCAAAACTTCTTTGTAGGATGTTCCCTTGTTTGCACCATCATACCCAAAAAGTCAATGGTTTTTGTGGAGGCATTTGTTTAACAGGATTCGTAAAATACATCAATTTTGCATTTTCTGTCATCATTTACAACAAAAAAAATTAATCCGACAATTTTCACTGAAAGGCTGCAATGAAAATCATGACACTACGCAGTTCAAAGGAGTCTCAGTACTAACTAAATTACATGATTACCATCACAATTAAGTGAAAAGGCACACTAAATTTCTTCGTAATTTCATAATTACTTCCTGCTACATATTAAATACTGCTATGGCTGACATAAAGGAGCTTTGTTCTGAGTACTCTACTGGTCATGCATTTACAATTCTTTCTCAGTGTCAAGAATTTAAAATTCGGGTTTCTTCCCCACTCATAGCCCCAGCTACAATCTCCTCGAGGCAAAATATTCAATTCTGAATAAACAGGACAAAACATTCATTTCTCAATAAATATGTGCTGATTCTCATGCTTTCAAAGGACAAGCTTTGGAACATTTATCCAATATTTCTTACATTGACTTTCAGAGTACAAGAAGTATCAAAATCCATAAAAGCAAAGCAGGAAGTCTTTCTAAAATCAGGTAATTAATGTTTGCTCCTTAGCAAACATAAAATAGCAAAACTATAGACAAGCTAGGAGAATGTTCAATATTTTGAATTCTGAGGAGCTAAAATGCTAGCAGGAGACTACTTATTTGCAAACGAAAATTAATAATCCTTTAGCTGACTAGTTCATAATACATCCAAACAGATCTTCTGTACAAAAATAAAAGGCAGATTCGAAGTAATTACCTTAGTAACTGCTGAATTAACTGAACTAACGGTAAACTTTGTTTTCCTGCAGATTCATAGATTCCAGTATTAATAAGATCTTTGTCCAATGGAGTCCTGCTCCTATGAAGCGTTGATGCATTTGCTTCTTGTTCATCAATTTCTTTTTCTTTCTGTGCTTCTTTTTTTGCTTCAATATCCTAAAAAAGTAAATCAAGTTAAAGAAAACGAGCAAACTGTCACTTCACTAACAAGTATTCATGATAACAAGATCAAGTTACTTTTACCTATGTCAGAAATGAAACAATTCCTAACAGACAACTATCTATTGCATATTCCGTAACAACCACACAAGAATACTTTTTGTAAAGCATTATAACGTAAAAAGAGAAGGGAGGGAGGTGGTGTCAAGGTAAACAAGAGTAGACACACTCCAAATTCAATTTCCACCGAACCAAGCTAATAATTGATTTCTGTTCTATGTATGTTTAAACATGCCAGCAGCTGCTGCACAGTTCACAACTGAAGGCATGTTTATTCTGTTATGTATAAATGTAACAAATCCAGTTCACTGCAGAAGAACCTGGGTTAGATTTACTGAGTTATAGTCATACCAAACTCTATGGAAATTAACTGGAGAGGGACTTTTCACGAGGGTGTGTAGTGATAGGACAAGGGGGAACAGCTCTGAACTAAAAGAGGGCAGATTTAGATTAGATACTAGGAAGAAATTCTTCACCATGAGGGTAGTGAGGCACTGGAACAAGTGGCCCAGAGAAGTTGTGGACGCTCCCTCCCTGGAAGTGTTTAAGGCCAGGTTGGATGGAGCTCTGAGCAACCTGGTCTAGTGGAAGGTGTCCCTGCTCATGGCAGGGGGGTTGGAACTAGATGATCTTCAAGGTCCCTTTCAACCCAAACCATTCTATGATTCTACGATTCTATGATTCTAATTCACCCAGGTTTTACATCATGTAAATTAACCTGTGCAGTGGTGTATGCTCCCACCTAGACCACTTTCAGCATTCATCTGAAGTTGGCTCAGGTATCTGTGACCTCTGCTATAACATAAATGTGCCCTCTTAACCTCTCGGTTAAGAGTCAAGAGGTCCTGCATGTCTTTAAACACAAGAGAAAATGCTAATGCTAGACTGTGCATTAAAGCAAAACATAATACATGCATTTCCTCTGCATCATTTACCACCAGTGGAGATAAACCAAGAAGAAAATATATTCGGAAGAATAAAACAAATGAAGAGGCAAGGGAAAAGCACATTTTTGTTTTCACAGCCATACATAAATATGGCAATTTAAAGCAGTCTGTGCAGAGGATGCCCCATCTCTGAGAGGCTGATGGAGAAAACAGTACAAACAGAATGTTTCTTTCATCCTTTGTATAACTAGTCAGCATTGGTTAAACATTCAAAATAGTCTGAAACAGAACCTATGGAAATCTGGAATGCTGCAAAGAATTCATTCATCTTTAATTCGTTAAGTAATAAGGCACAAATTTCTGCTGGAGAGATACAGGCGACATCAAGGAAGAACTCAAGAACCCCACAGAAAGGTACAGAGTGCTTCGTAAAATTGTGTTCCTACTACAGAGCTTTATGAACAAGTTTGTTACTGTTGTCAAAATCACCACTCTAGGCAACAAAAAGAAACACTCTTCTAAAAAGGAGAATATGATTCATGCTCCGATAAAACACTGGCTCAAGTCTCAGGTCAAGAGAGGATAACAACAATCCACAAACTTCAGAAAACACTTGAAACATCCTCTTACTCTGTTTATACAGAACTGCAAAGCTGCTGAAACGTACCTGAATTTCCGCAGTAATAGCAGCATTTAGCGCAGACTCTAAGCCTCCATCAGCCATCAAGCTGCCCACCAATAGGTCAATCATAAATCTACGGCCTGGACTTACATTCATTTCATTTCCTGAAACTAAGAATGGAAGAAGCTATTAATGAACTAGAAATGCAAACAGAAAACAAATAGCTTTAAATCTTACGACCAACCTGCACTGGGTAAGAGCGCTGAGAGCGCCCTAGCCCGCTCTTCCGCTGTCGGCAGTAAAACGGACCATCCACTCTGCAGCACTGCTTGAGCAGCTGATTGCACAGTGTTAAGAACACCAGCATTGCTTGCTAACGTTACCACTGTTTGCTTCAGGCTGTTGAGCAGTATACTGCCCAAACCTAAGCCAAGGCATTCTGGATCCACCTGATGACTAATGGCAGCATGAAGCTGAAATAAAGAAAGGGAAAAAGGCAAATTTTAATTAAGAAGAGATGTGAACTCAGGGGGGAAAAAAAACACCTCCATCTTGGAGTAACTAAGTTCACTGACCAAGATACAAACTTTCACCTGTAAATTTGTAAAATTAAAGGGAAATGCTGGCTTGCCTGAAGACATACGAGTTTAAACTAATACGCAAAGATTATGAACTGTATTGAACTATATCTGCTAAAACTCTGAACTATAATAATCTAAGAATACACTATACTGTTTCTACTTTGCTACAGTATTATAGGAAAAGCAGCACATCTTCAGTGAACATCAGACGCTTTCCACAGAGACATTCACTCTTAAAAATGCTATTGAAAATACTTATAAATGCTCAAAACCTAGGCTGCATCAAAAGTAACGTGGCCAGCAGGTCAAGGAAAGCGATTTTGACCCTCTGCTCTGGTGAGACCCCACCTGGAGTCCTGCGTCCACTGGAGCCCTCAGCACAAGAAGGACATGGATGTGTTGGAAGTGGGTCCAGAAGAGGCCACAAAAATGATCAGAGGGCTGGAGTACCTCTCCTACGAGGACAGGCTAAGAAAGTTGGGGCTGTTCAGCCTGGAGAAGTTAAGGCTCTGGAGAGACCTTAGAGCAGCCTTTCAGTACCTGAAGGGGGGGTACAAGAAAGCCGGAGAGGGACTTTTTACAAGGGTGTGTAGTGATAGGACAAGGGGTGATGGCTTCAAATTGCAACAGTGTAGATTTAGATTAGGTACAAGGAAGGCCCTTTTTTAGGATAAAGGTGGTGAGACACTGGAACAGGCTGCCCAGAGAAGCTGTGGATGCCCCATCCCTGGAAGTGTTCAAGGCCAGGCTGGATGGCGCTTTCAGCAACCTGGTGTAGTGGAAGGTGTCCCTGCCCATGGAAGGGGGGTTGGAACTAGATGATCTGTAGGGTCCCTTCTAACCCAAACCATTTTATGATTCTGTGATAAAAATCTCTGAGTGTATGGGCTTACTGAGTGAGTATACAAGGCTTCATACATTTACAATGTATTTTTATAGTTCATTTTTAATGAGATCCAAAAGCTGTAGAAGAAAAAAAACAAACAGCCACTAGCTGCCAAATTTCAGAGAGCAGAAAGTGATAGCATACTTATTTCACTTTTAAAATCAATAAAAATGTTTTAAAGCACATCAAGTCCACTATTATCATCCAAGCAATTTACTGAAACAGTCAGTTCAACAGCTGCTCAGTTTGTATGAAACTGAAGGTACCTGAAGCCTTAAAAGGTTTAATGTTGCCACAGCCATACACTCCTTTTCCTGAGGAGGGGGCCAGTCAGAGGAGCCATCCATTCCCTCTGTCACTTGTCTTAGTAACAGATCTAGCTGTTCAAACGTCATGGGGCAAACATCCACCACAAAAGGCACTCGCAAGCCTATTGACCACTCTGAACACGATGACCAAGCAAAACTCTATAAATGGAAACAATATACAAAGTTCAGCAGTTATTTCCCAAATATAAGATGACACTGATTAGAGGTAGGAGTGTAAAGCTAACATCTGCCTTCGAACAGTAACAGAAGATGCAGAAATAATATCAGCACATTTGTTGAAGAGAACCCTCCACTTGTATCTTTGTAAATATACATAAAACCCTACCAATCACAGAAAAGAACTCTGTTAACAGCACATTTTCCGAAGTGCTGTTATGCTAGACCAGATACCTCACTATCTTTGTGGCAGGAAACATTCTGCTTGACAACTCTTCATCTGCTGTACCAGACAAAAAAAACAAAACAGGTAAATAGCTACTTCTCAGAACACCGAACAGAGGGAAAGCTAGTCATCCCTTTTTGGAAGAGGAATTGCACAAGATTTATTTTTTCCAAGCCTTCATTTGTTCAGAATAAGAAATAAGAACAAGAAAAGTCATGCAAGCACAGAAACTAGTCAGAACTAGTCTCAGTGAGAGACAAAAACAAATAAACAAATCACAATTAATAATTCAAAATAAAACTTACTTGAGCAGGCCCACAAGCAATTCCAACTATATGTTTTGTGTCTAATCCCGGGAGAGCTGCAGGCTCTGGTTTGGTGATCCGCAAAGTATCAAAATGTTGACACTGATCATTGCTTCCCCAGCTATGCACTTCACTATCTTCAGTCAGTGCTAAACAATGGGTTGATCCAGCTGCCACATCTATCACCTTTTTTCCTGATAGGAAAGTCAAATATTGATATATATTATATATATATATATATATATATATGACTTAAAGATTAAAATCATTAACAGAAAAATATCAGAGGTAAGGAAAACTGTGCTAATTACAACCATTAACTATGAACGCATTATGGATGTGAAAAAATTTCACCTTTGCCTTAGTAGTGGATTGGAAGAGTACCGCAAAAGGAAAACCAAGGAAATATTTAAAGATTCTTAAGAGACGTCTTACGTACAAAAGTTTATAAGTTTTAAAAAATCTTCTATTTTGTATCCCTTCTACTTTGATATTTGCTCAGGAAAGGTTTATTAAAAGATCTCCCATCTATGAACAGAGACTGTAAAGTTATATTGCAGTCATCAGTTCAAAAGTTACTTTCAATTAGATTATTCATCATATATGAACAACAATTTGAGGAAAGACAGTGCAATAAAAGAGGATTCTTCCTCATCTTCCCCTACAAAACCTCAGGTTTTTCACAAATGCAAGAAGTAATCTTCACTCTGTTACAAACCAGTCAAAAGTACTGCATGAACACAACTTGCCTGTGATTTTCACTCATTCCATTCACGTCTTAATTTAAGCATATATATATGTTACACATTTATTTGCATAACAATGCAAAATCACATGATTTAAATAAGCATTTCTGTGAATCTAATAAAAATTAAAGTAGTAAGAAAAAAGGGACCACAAGACAAGCAGCATTTAAAGTAGTCGTAACAGCGGCTCTAAGTCTGCTAGAACTCTAAAGGTGTAAATGCAGAAGTGATGGAAAATGCGCACTATTACCTTTGTTAACGCAACCAGCATAAAATACGACAGAGTACATGCTACCATCATTCTTAAAGTTGAGACCATTAGCATTTGGTAAAAGGCTCCAACAACAGCAGAAAGAACTTTGGAATACTTCCAGCTTTGGTAATTACCTTTCAAGCTTTCCAGCAGTTTGGGATATCGAACGTGCTCTTCCGTTCCATGCCCAAGTCTCTGATTGTCACCTTTTCCCCAGGTGTAAACCTGGCCATCTTTGGTTAAAGCAATAGAAAACTGACTCCCGCAGTGCACTTTCACAATGTCCAGATCTTGAAGTTTTTCTATCAACTTGGGAGTCTTGCAACCATCACTGCCTCCCCTTCCCAGTTTTCCATAATCTCCATCACCCCAAGACCACACTTGGCCTTTACATAAAGAGAAAGAAAACAAAAAATATTGCATTGCTTTTTAATGTAATGAAGTTATCTGTTTTGACAAGCGAGTTCTTAAAAATCTGAGATACTATAATAAACACAATTTTCAAATTGTAATTTAAGAATAGCAGTTATGAATTAATTTTCAATTGTTCATGACAGAAGGAAAAAAAAAGATTTGAAAAGTTCTGATGCTGATAAAACTAGACATAGAAAGTGTAATACTAACATGCACTGAAAAGTCACCAGTGTACAGAAAGTACTTCTTAAAAACATATGAAGTGCAGGATTTATGGTAAATCAAGCCTGTAGTATGATCTTTAAGGTAAAAACTGCCTTCTTTTATTATAAGGCCTTATAAGAACTTGCCAAATCTTTTTCCACATCGAATGGCCAAATTGTCTGAGAAACCCATTTTCTTAATTTTCAGTCTTGGCATTCAACCACTGAACAAAATGAAATTAAAAGTACCATTGTCTATCATGTTCTTTTGAAATACACTACTACATCTAAGTCCTGATGTAGGAACTTAGAAATCATCAAGTCATTCTGCACTTGCATTAAATAAAATTATGGTTCAAGAATGGTAAACCCATGCATGTCCAAAAAGAAAGTCTTGTTTTACACTCTTACGCATTTATGTTCCCTACTTTGCATAAGCTACTCGCTAAGGTACTCTGATAAGGAATGGAAGCATGCAAGCAGGAAACTAAGAGAAAAAACAAAAATTAAAATACGGGTTTCCACTGCCTGGATGAGCAAATCTTTCAGCTTTTATATACTGCACATCACCATAACCAGCTATATTTTAAAAGAACACCTAGCTTCAAAGAACTATTTGCTTTCTAAGGGATGACTTTGGCTCTTAATCTCACACTTTGAAATTCAGGTTTTGAATCTGTCTCCCCCTAGGCACCTCTTTCAGGGATGCTGGGAAGAAGAATTTTAGCACAGCCTCTCTTTGACACTTCCCATGGGTTAAACACTGACAACTCTCCCACTCAAAATTTTGGCTGTTGTGACAACATGAGCTATTTGCACTTAAATAATAATGCATAAAATTTAGATGCATATGTACATATACTTAATATTTTGTACATATATTATACATTTACATGGGTATTTTAAATATATGCACACCATAAATTGAAATATATATTTGCATTTTCATAAGGAATATATTGCATATCTATGCATGGAAATATATCTGCATATATTCTATGCAAAATGTATAAATGCACATATATTATTTCCCACAAAGTTATTTCAGCTTCAATTTCTTAGAATTCAAGCCAGCAGAAATAAGCTATCTGCAGTATAAATAAAAAATATTTCAGAACGAAAGCAGGTAAGCTTACTTAAAAGTGTTAAGTTGTATTTTGCTACTAACCATTTTCAGTAACTGCAAGAGTCTGAGCATCTCCACTGCCACAGGATACATCAATAACTTTGAGTCCTTTCAGCCCTGTGACCAGCATTGGGATAGTCTGATCTTCACTGGAACCTTCAAAACAAAGTAGTTCTGTGAGAAGCAAAACCAAGAAGGCCTGGAAGGTTCTTTTAGGTTCTTTGTTTGCTTTGGGGAATTTTGTTGTGGGGGGTTAGGGGGTGTTGGTTTGGTTTTGTTTTCGGATTTGAGCATCATGACTAAGCTCCCCCCATGGTTTCTCAGTTATCTACTATGGATTTAACCCATGAGATAGTCTTTGCTTCACAAGGAAGGAACAGAGAACAGCGTAGACTTTTCTCCTCTATCCAATTGCTTATTTTCACATAACTCTAAGAAATTCAGTGGTTTTGAGGCAATCCCTTCCAATAGATTGGTTCTTAAATCAGCTTTAGGTAAGCTGGATAAAAGATTATTTGAGACAGGCACTGAACAACTCACTTTAAGATATTGAGTAGCATACCATGACCAAGCCTGCCGTAGTTTCCTCGTCCCCATGTATATAGCTCTCCTTCAGCAGTAATGGCTGCACTATAGGTGCTTCCACATGCAATATGAACAACATGTTTCCCAGCTTGCTTTCCAGATAAAGCAGATATCATCTTTGGCTCCTCCAGAGGGCTATTTAAAGAGAAGGTGACATATTTCACATAAGGTGATCACATGAGTATATTATAAAAGGTGTGACACACTTGTTAGATAACAACCGCTGCAATTCTACCTGCAAACTTTTATTACTAGTCTGAAGTATCAAGATCTAAATAGACCTAGAGGCCAAAAATTAAGTTCAGATAGTTCAACAACATGCAAACACTGAAGGAATGTCTGACAGCTATGATTTCTATTTCCAATTAAATTAATGCAGTGTTTTTAAAAAAATATTTGTCTACTATTAAAAAATATTATCTTTAATTACCGTATCTGAACAATTAATTCCATGACACTGCTATCCTTTGTGTAGTAACTCCCTTGCTGTATAGGGAATCCAGCACTGGAGGAAGACACTTACAACCTCTAAAATATACTGAATACCCTCCCTACAGAACACCCCTGTAGAAGACTGCTGCTACACAAAAGCACAACAGTAATGTTATTGTTTAACATAGTGGAAAAAAAGGAATGAAACATGCAACATGACTGCATAGGAAACAATGACCCAACTCTGACATTTAAGTCAATGCTTCTAGAGAAAATGCATTGTGGATTCATAAAACCATGAACAAAAGGCCTAGGAACAGTGCAACCACTACTACACCTTCTATCTACAAGTATTTCAGAAAGTAGCATTAATACAGAACTGGGAATACTCCAGGCAGAGAAAACACGCAGGGAGAATGCAATTTCTGTTCAATAACAGGGACAAATGTCAAATGCTGAATGTGTTTATATACACAACCAAATAGTTTTTACTATGAATTCAAAACACTGGCAAATAAACATTATGATTATTTTTATTACATACACTGTATCTCCATGGCCTAGTCTTCCACCGTCTCCACATCCCCAAGAGAAAACTTCACCATTTGCTGATAAAGCAAGGTAGTGATGCCCATCTGAATGTGCTGCTATCTTCACAATATTTCTGGAAGCCAGACTCTGCACCAGCTGTGGTCCCTGTGAACCAAAAAAAAGCAATACACTTACAAAAACTGCTTATATTTTCCATCACTTGCTTACATACAGAATAACTAGGTATAGTTTTCCTAAGACTTTATCAAAATTGTACACTCAAATTAATGACGGTATAAAGAACTAAAGGTCACATCTACTATTTGAGTCTGACAAAAACAATGCTTTGAAGGTATTTTTGTTCCCTTCCTTATAAGGTCTTCAGTATATATGAAAATGGATTTAATCTTACAGGCAATCTTGGTGACAAAAGTTTGTTATAGTAATAGTTTTGTCTGAGAAACTACACAGTTTGGGCACAGTGTTACATCACTGAAGTAAAATCCATTTCATATCTGCCAGCTTCCACAGTTGTTACAAGGCCAGCCTACCAATGAATCACAGAATCATAGAATCATGGAAAGTTTTTGGTTGGAAGGGACCCCTAGAGGTCATCTAGTCTAACCCCCCTGCAGCGAGCAGGGACACCGCTAACTAGATCAGGTTGCTCAGAGCCCTGTCCAACCTGGTCTTCAATGTTTCCAGGGATGGGGCCTCCACCATCTCTCTGGGAAACCCGTTCCAGTGTTTCACAGGCCTCATTGTAAAGAATTTCTTCCTTATATCCAGCCTAAACCTACCCTGTTTTAGTTTAAAACCATTACCCCTCGTCCTGTCACTGCTGTCTCTACTAAAAAGATTGTCCCCATCTTTCCAATAGGCTCCCTTTAAGTACTGAAATGCTGCAATCAGGTCTCCCCGCAGCCTTCTCTTCTCCAGGCTGAACAAGCCCAACTCTCTCAGCCTGTCCTCATAGGAGAGGTGCTCCAGCCCTCGGA
>Ga0065711_1003472_pt1 | contig 32524 bp, 14 predicted proteins | sample Hoacrofraction12_FD_59098 | JGI IMG/M metagenome (GOLD analysis project Ga0065711, IMG submission 59098) | Hoatzin crop microbial communities from Cojedes, Venezuela - Epithelial fraction 12 v2 (version 2) | ecosystem: Host-associated > Birds > Digestive system > Esophagus > Crop | place...
CCCCTTCTTCACTGACCTTGGCATCTGCAGAGTTGTTTCTCTCACTTCATCTTACTCCTCTCTCTCAACTGCCCTTTCACCACAGTTTTTTTCTTCCTCTTCTTAAATATGTTATCACAGAGGCGCTACCACTGTCGCCGATTGGCTTGGCCTTGGGCAGCAGCAGGTCCGTCTTAGAGTCGGCTGGCACTGGCCTTATCAGATGTGGGGGAAGCTTCTCACAGAAGCCACACATATAGTCCCCCTGCTACCAAAACCTCGCCACGCAAACCCATAATAGAGTGTAAGGAAGAGATACTCTAGTTATAATTAGCATAAATCATTACAGGTACATAAAAAGGCAAAACCCAAAAATGTCTCATAAGAAAGTATTCTTTGTGCCATGTGTTCCTGTACACCAAATTGATTTTCAGTTCACACAACTTCTTTCATTTTTCCAATTATCAACCTCAGCTTAGTTTGGAGCAAACATGCACAGAGGGTGAAGATGAGAAAAGGGCACTTGCATCTGACAAAAACTGTGAATTTCCCTTTTTTTTTTTTTTTTAAACCGAACTATCATCTGCACAGATGATCAGGTAATTAAAGCATAATGGATTGTAGGGTAAATTATAATGACTGGTACGGCTTAGGAAAAAGATGCTTCAGAGCAACACATTAATGCCTGAGAACAGGAGACAGCTATTAGGCCTCACCAAGGCCACTCACAGATGGCTACAAATTATAAAATATTATGGAATTTTCAAATTGAATTGGCCATAGTAATCTTCATAAAAGAACTACCAAGAAAATTCTTTGTCCTAGTTGAAACAAAGGCAGATTTGTGCCTTAAACTGCAAGATGTAATTGTCTAGTCATGGAGAAAAATGTATTATTCATCTTCTCCCAAGGCACTAAATCCCTTCCTAAATATGATCCTCAGTATGCTGAAGAATTCACCAGTTGCTTTAGGTTAATTCCTGTCATGGTGCCCATTAAATTTCAAATTAGTCTTAAATAGCCATCCCTTTTCTCAACTGTACAATGATCCAGAGCAAATAGCCTGTGACAAACCAACGCTGCACGAGACAGAACAGGGGCAGCCGATGTGTGTGTATTGGCATTGCTATTACTGTCTCAAGCCCTGGCGCAGACTGAGAGGTAACCACATCAAACTCTGAATCTGTCCTCTGAGAGGAGGCTTTTAGAATCAGCACTGAAGATTGCAGTTTAGCAAACCTAATGGTGGAATAAGGGCTTGGGAAGCAGAAAAGGGAGTTAATGCATCTGTCTGTTCTTATTCATTTAAAAGCTATGGCTAAATGAAGAGCTCCACAAAATGGTTTCAGATATGCATAATAGAGTCTAATAAATGTTTTAATGTTTTATTAGTAATTCTTAGAGTAGGAGTTCACTGCAATGTAATATTACTGAGAATCTTTATTATATAATCTCTCCCAGTAAAATTTAGCTGACAATCCTATTTCATTTCCTCCTTTGGCACCTTGTTTAGACTTCCATCTTAAGTAGCACTTCAAGATACACTTTAGCAGAAAGCTTCCCTGCACAGAATGTCCCACTTTAAAATTAATGCCTTGCTGCCTCTGCTAATCAAACCTGGAAGAGTTTACATTAGTGTTTTAAGACCAGAGTGCACGGTTCATTAAAACCCAGCTTCACTGGGCTTAAATCAGAGGTGAATGCAAATGGGTGCAAGGGAGACTGAGCTGCTATTGCTTTTATTTCTTTCCCTGCTCCCACAGAACTTGATTCATACCCATTGCAACCTTTACACATGACCTTTGTAATTTGACCCACTACATGTAAGAACAAAGTTCTCTCTGCTGTTACATATTTCATATGATCCTATGCTAAAAGAATACACAAGACACACAAGGACCATTCTTTTAAATTAATGTCATTCTGCTTTGACTGTCTCAGACTATTCCGCTAGACTCTGAAGAAGTGAATTATAAAACCCTAGTGTAAGCACAGTGATTCAATTTCAAAAATGCTATAAAACAAGGCTGTAATATACATAGCCTATGAGGTGCAGACTATATACTAAAGAAAGTTATGAAGATGTAAATTCTCCTACTTAAACTTCAACAGATCATCTCTGAATTTGGCTTATGAGTCCAGAAAAATCACTCTCATAATGTATAGATTTATCATATTTCTTTCAACACTGTAGATTACTGTGATGCTTCTTCCCCATAGTGAGAAACTCCAGTCTATGCACACTAAAGCTGAAATAATTCTTGTTTGCAAGTGTGTTGTTGGCATCAGCAAAGGGCTCAGTGAACTATCCAGAGATGTCATCTGAAAACAAAATCAGCTCGAACTGTGGCTTTTTAAGACTCTAATTTACCTCTGTGAGTAGTGTTATTTACTACACAATCCTTGTCCATCCTGCAAGCATTCCATCCCCCTAAGGCAGAACTCAATTTCCCAAACCAGGCTCTCAGATCAAGTCTCCTGTACACTGTTCAGCACCCCAGACCTGCCTCCACATACAACCTGTCACCACACCTTACCTATGCAGTTTTCCTTATAAGGCTTACAAAACGCTTTCAGACTAGGAGAGTCCCTCAAGAGAAAGAAACGTCTTTCTCTGCTTTCTCCTCCAACTAGAATGAGATTAGACAGGGATCATGTAACATCTGCTACATTAGATGGATTTGTCACTGACCAGGCAGAATAAAGTTATTGCAAACACTGCAGGAGGCAAGCAGTCCATTTACTGTTCAGAGGTTAGATCCGGCTTCCTACTTTATTTTGACACATCCTAGCACAAAGAATTCCTGAGGTCCAGGAGCACTAGTGTTGGAAATACTCCTTAAAATCATCTTATTTCACAGTTTTTCATCTTAATTTGTTTACTGAATGTGTTAATTTTCTAAACAATTCTTCATTTTGTTAGTTAATGCATTGATTCTGATTAAAATAGTTGAAGAATTATATGATTAATTATGGACATTGTCTTCACCAAGATGATGTCAACACATTAACTTGATGTCATGTCAATATTCACCCTGCAATTTTCCATATGCAAACAATTCTAACAAAATTAAAGACAAATATATTGGTTTTATTTGTCTCTAACTAAGGCTGTCATCGTGGTCTAAAGACAAGGTGAATTCTCTGTCAGTGTACCTAGTATACCTCGTTTACATCAGGTGCGGTTCTTAGGTCAACATTTTCCCTGACTGCATTTCTGTAAAGTTAAGAGTTGAGTTTCTCATTCAAGCTTCCTGATTCAATTGGACAGATTGTGATATAGATTAAAAAGACCCTTTGCCAGGTGAACATTTGATGCTTTTGGAAGCCAGCACAAACAAAACCATTTTATTACTCCAAAAGCAAAACAATTTCTTACCTAAAATGTTCCAAACCTTACATAACTGGACTGTAAATAGGGTCTATTCCATCTGTGGCTGGTGGAGAGTTCTCTCTCTGGTGGAACCTGCCCACTTTGAAAACTCCAACAGCTTTCATCCTCCCCCTTTCCATGAAAAAGTGCCCAAGGGTTGTGTTGCCATCCAGAGGGACCTTGACAGGCTGGAGAAATGGGCTGACAGTAACTTCATGAAGATCAACAAAGGGAAGTACAAAGTCCTGCACCTGGGAAGGAACAACCCCAGGCACCAAGACATACTGGGGGCCACATGGCTGGAAAGAACCTTTGCAGAAGAAGAACCTAGGGGACATGGTGGACACCATGTTGAACACAAGCCAGCAACGTGCCCTTGTGGCAAAGAAGGCTAATGGTGTTCTGGGCTGCATTAGGAGTGCTACCAGCAGGTCGTTGGAGGTGATCGTTCCCTCAACTCACCACAGGTAAGGCCACACCTGAAATACTGTGTGCAGTTCTGGGCTCCTCAGTACAAGAGACATGGACATTCAAGGAGACAGTCCAGCAAAGAGTCATGAAGGTAATTAAGGGACTGGATATCTCTCCTAAAAGGAAAGGCTAAGAGAGCTGGGGCCATTCAGCCTGTAGAAGAGAAGCCTCAGAGGGGATCTCATCAATGTATATAAATACCTGAAGGGAGGATGCAAAGAAGACAGAGCCAGGCTCTTTTCAGTGGTGCCCAGTGACAGGCAATAGGCACAAACTTAAACAAAGGAGGTTCCATCTGAACATCAGGGAACACTTCTCCTGTAAGGGTGACCAAGCACTGGCACAGGTTGCCCAGAGAGATTGTGCAGTCTCCCACTTTGGAGATATTCAAAAGCCTTCTGGACATGGTACTGGGCAAGTGGCTACAGGTGGCCCTGCCTGAGGAGGGGTGTTGGACCAGATGACCTCCAGAGGTCCCCTTCCAACCTCAACCACCCTGTGATTCTATGAAAAAAGTGTCAATAACAGCTTCCTTGGCTGCTCAGGCTTCAAACCGGATTTCCAAATTGTAGGATTAGCAGCCCTTTTCCAGGACAGAAAGTTCTGTCTCCAGCTACTAAAGGCAAGAAAACATTATTAAAGGAAACCACGAGATTGGTCTCAGTGGTGGGTTAGCCTCAGCTAACAGCTAAACTACCACCCAGCTGCTCACTCTCCTCCCCTCCCCTCACTCAGCAGGACAGGGGGAGAAAATAGGACAAACTGGAATGAGAAACACCATGGGCTGAGATAAAGGGAGGAAGATCGCTTACCGATTATCACAACTGGCAAAATAGACTCAATGCAGCGAAAATTAATTTATTGCCAAGTAAAATAGCTATTCAATTACCAATTCAGGTAATGAGAAACAAAGATAAACATTAAAGCAACACCTTTCCCCTTCTCCCCCTCTTCCCAGGCTCAGCTTCACTCCTTCACTGCCAACTCTTCTACCTTCCACCGGCTCCAAGCAGTGCAGAGGGACAGGCAATGGGGGTTGGGGTCAGCCCATAACAGCTACTCTTGGCCTCTCCTTCCTCCTCATTCTTTTCTTTGCTCCAGCATGGGCTCTGCATGGGCCACAGTTCCTTCAGACCATATCCCCCTGCTCCATCACAAGGTGCTCCACAGGCTGCAGCATGGACTTCTGCTCTGCCATGGAGCACCTCCTCTTCCTCCGATCTTGTGTTGTCTCTGTTATTTCTCACTCTTATTGCTTCTTCCTCCTCTCCCTGTGGCATTTTCTGCCCTTTCCTAAATACGTTTTCCCAGAAGCACCACCGTCTTGGCTGAGGTCTCAGCCGTGCCCTGCGGTGGGTGGGCTGAAGCCGGCTGGAACCGGCTGTGTCCGGAATGGGGTAGTCCCTGCCTCTCCTCTCCTCACAGGGGCCGCCCTGCAGCCCCCTGCCAGCGCCTGGGCACAGCACCCAACACAGCCTGGCATAGTCTATCTCATTTTGGAAAACTAAGTTGCATTTTACCCCTTTTCACCTCCAACTCTTCAATTACTGTTTTCATCAGAATTACTCCTACAGGGTGTCACACCTTTGAATCCAGACACCAGCATTTGTAGCTGGCTGGTTCGTTTGTTTTCCCTTTCTTCAATGCTAAAACTGTAAAAGCATGAGAGAAATGGTTATGGAATAGCTGTAAGTAATCAGGGACAGAAATAGGAGTTACAAGGGGACAGTCTTACATAGCTCAGATGCCAGTCATGGTACCATCTTAAGAAGCTAGGATAAACTGTCACTGTGCAAAGTGCAGAGGATCAGCTCTTCTTATCATTAGACACAGGCCTCTAGGTGTATAAGTAAGTCTTAAATAATTCCATGCAGATAAAACAACCCATTAGAAATGGATGTTGATTAACAGTACAATATCAGAGGAGAAAGGACAGTTCTCTGTTGCAGGAAAAGTTTAATTCTTTGGAAACTGACAGCGATTACTATTGAATGCCTTAGTTTTACTTTACAGGAGTCTTGAAAATGGCAATAAAGTTATTTGCACAGGAAAATGAGCAAGTTTTGTTATTAAATCTCATTCACTGATTCATGTCTCACTTTTTTTTTATTTGTCAGTACAGTTTTTGATTTTTTTTTTCCCAAAACACAGAATTCCAGGGCTCTGAACCTTCTACCAGTTGGTTACCAAAATCATTAATCTGCTTTAGCAAGATTAACAATTAAGAGAAATTAGGAAATTAAATAATCTCTTTTCCTCTTAATCCCTTTTTATTTGGTCACATAAAACTGTTATGATTGAAGAGGGCATCAGAACACATGTACTTTATGAGCAGAATGTCACATAGATCAAGAAAAATTTATGGAGGTTGTTTTTACACACCATACATAGATGTCTTATTTCCACTGATTCAGATTTGTGATATCTCATTGTTATTACATATTTCAAACAAGCATACTAACAATAAAGATCTCTTTAGGTCTCCTAAAGTCTCCTTATTAATTCCCACCGATGAATGTTTCATAAATGTATTACCCATCCAGGAGCAGAAGTCAAAGTTAGGCCCTCTCTCACCTGAGGAGCTGTGAAAGCCAGGTAGGATATAGTCATGCCACACTTACAGGCAAAGAGTCCTGAATTACTTCATGATAGTGACAGAGCTTCAAGGGCAAAAAATTGAGCTCTTTTTTGTCCCCACCATTCACCCTCAAACAGTTTGGTGGTGACACATCTTCCATGGAGATGGGACTGGGAAGGCCTGGAATTGCAACCCTTTTAACTGAGAAAGAGAAAAGAAACTGGGTGTCCTACATCCTGGGTAAGTGCCTTACACGCGAAGTTGAACTACACAAGGGAGGAAACCTAGCTAGGTCCTTCTGGGCCATGAAACAAACTAATAAAAAAGTGATGCGGAAGAAAGCAATTAAAGACCTATCTTCAGGACACAATTTCCAAGTCAGTGGAATTTCCAAGAGAGTGTAATTCAAGATGGGCATTGTTACACTCAAAATCTTCTTGACGGTAGAAAATAACAGACCATATATACGGAGCTAAGAGTTTTTTCTTAGGTCAGGAAGAAGAAACAAGGAGATAATTTTGAATGATATCATGGTATAAAGGGCTTTGTCTACCCTGTTGTGGAAAACAAGTAGAAGGGGGAGCTCGGGTGACAGTACTTGCTGGCAGGAGTGCTCTTTGTGTCATCTGATGGTGTCCCTGGTGTTGCTGCATGGGGTTGGACCCCCAGGACCAGCACTGGCTCATGCTTCTAATTGGGCTCAGGGCTATTTGCAAGCTTTTTAGTCTCATCTTCCCACACTGTGACAGCAGAGCACAAAGATAACCAGGGCCTTTCCCTTGCGTATGACCCGCTGCAAGAGCGGGTAAGACTTCTAGGGTCTACAGCTGTCCATTTTAGTAGCCTGCTATCCAGCCTGACTCCTCATAAAGCACCCAACCATCAAATGAACAACTCCTGAATTGTTTTGGATTCTGCTGATGTTTTCCCCAGAGGACTGTAAGCAACTTTTATTTTGGGGGTGACAGGAACTAAATAATTCATGTTAGAAACATGACCTTCAGGTTTTATGTTATGGACATCACTTGTCATGTATTGTGAACTACCTAAGCAGTGCTTGTGTTTCTTAACCAAGTCTTGGCAATATTTCAATCAGACAATGAAATAAACATTGCTACTGAGCAACTAGAGACTGACCAGAAGTATAAACCTAGATCAGCAAAACCTGAATTAATCGGAGATCTGTGGCTCAGGACCTAATCTACTAGCGAAAAGGTAACTAGAGAATAACATAAAATAGAGAGGAAAGAAGAAGAACCTGAGCTGGGTGTCGCTGGTTTAACCCCTGTGCTGGGGCCAGTGACTGCTGCCTCCCCTGCTCCACCTTCAGCTCTGGGGGGTGGCCCCACTGGGGAGGGGGTGACACATACACTCCTTCCACCACCCCCACCAGATCACTGCCTGACAGACCCACATAACCCTTTGTGTGCCCGGGGCTGGGGGGCATGGCCAGGCTGCAGCGGGCAGCCCAGGAGAAGGAAAACACTGAGGAGAAAAAAGCCCCACCTTAAGCATCACCCTCCTCCCACTGAGGACTGCAGGACATTGCGCTTTGTCATAACATCTTCTGCCCCTCTGCTCCAGGAAGCTGTCAGCCTGCATCATCCATGCTATGTTGGAAGGACAAGCATGACGCCCAAGTCAAGGAACCCATATTTGTAGGCCTTCTTGTGTAAGAGTATTAGAGGCATTTCTTTTTTCTTTTTTAATCAGTGTGGACAACGGGTGTTAGTATTCCTGAAAATGGACTAACAATAAATGTTGGTTGTATTTTGATCAGACTGTGAAAGTATTCACTGGCCTAACAATAAATTCTTAGTTCCATATAAATAAATCAAATCTTAGGTCCACGCCTTCATGAGAGCAGTGGTGTGCTACAGGGACCAGACACAAAAACCTGAGCCTAAATAAATTACCTATGACTACTTGGGGAGGGTCCAAAAGAAGAAGGAATTGAACTGAGATCAAGTCTGCACTCAACATAAATTCACCGTAACTGTTAGAGTAGTACTTCTGCATGGTACTTTTCATCCCTGGGGCTTCCAAGGCACTTTATCTATGAAATCTCTGTGTTAATTATTCATTAAATTCTGGGTTCATTTTACTGAGCTTTGAAACACAGTAGTTATTCTGCAGGACATAGGCAACAGCCAACAGAGAGGTAGGTAGAGGTAGATTGTTAATTACATGAAAAGTGAATCATAAGGCAGAACATAGTTACACAGATGAACATACTTCCCAGCTCAAAAACAGCACCTTCAGTAACATAGCTTCTGTGAAATTGTCCTATGTGTCAATTTGTTATTAAAAAAGTGTGTCCTATTGAATCACTGACATGCTTTACAGCACATCGTACTTGACGGCTATAAAGCTCTTCAGGGGCATGACCTACCAGTAAAACCCTTGCAATGAAAATAGTATTTCCCTTAGATTAATTCAGAAGGAAACTCTTCTATTTTGATATTTTGAAGTCGTTTTGGTACCTGGAATTGGGAACTAACCGAAACTTTCTCAGAGGCCACAAATTTCCATTAGACAGACAAATTTTCAAGAACATTAATGAGTCCTTGGCATTTAGTGCAATAGCATTTTAGTATGATTAGACATGCCCTGGGAGAAGGAAAACATCATTTCCCCTTCCTCAGCTGGAAGAAAAATGACAAAGGAGAAAGCTGCAGAAGAAGCCGCAACGCCAATGTTGTCAGGGAAAATTTACACCTATACAGTTTTAATGCAGACGGCTTTCTGCATTCTTCCATTTGCAGATTTTCATGTCTGAGCTGGCAAGTTGCCTGAAGGACTGATCCTCTGATGGAATTCTTGTCAGGGAGGTCAGCTGTAAATTTCAATCCGTCAGTGCAGGGCACAAGGAAAACATTGTCAGGAATATTTCCCTGCAGCTTGGCATCAGATATAAACACTAAATGTATGGCTTTCAGCATAAATCCTCAAATAATAGTTCACCCTGGAAATTGATATTTTTAAATTCTCACTATAGCTTGCTGCGTAGGTATAAATTCTCCATTGATGGCTGTTTTTCTCTGTTACGAAGAATAATTTTGCCATGCTTAGTGGAGCCAAGGAACTTCTTAGAAAAGAGAAAGCAAACATTATTTTATTACAGATATTAAACCCCAGGAAATACTGTGATAATCACTTGCTAAGCAGTCAATTAAGAGGAACTATGATTATAGACATAAGAATTATATTATACGTCCATATAAATTATATCTAAAACAAGACTAAATTACAATATTTGCATTCAATTTTTGGTGTTGCCAGCTAATGGATTTTAATCATTGGCCTTTATCTTAAAAGTCTTAGATCTGACATTGTCTGAACACACCAGAACTTTACTAACAATTTAAATTCAGTTTAAAATGCAAAGCCAGAAAAAAGTCAGGAAAAAAACCCACCTAATTTATATTCCTAACCCTTCTGGTTAAAGAGGAAAGCTTGAAAACGGGCCACAAAGCCAGAAAGGTCAAAAGGGTATTGTCAGAAGGCATATATCTGAATGTGTTATGACACATCTAAATGTATCATCCTAACTCCTATTACAAAACTCGTGTCATGGTTTTCTGAGTGCTGGGTCACAACTTTTAAAGCCTTGAAGGAGCAGTTGGGGAATTTCAGTCCCCACAAGGCTTGGCAGTATTCAGCCCTAAAATATTCTTTCAGGCCTATCCTTTCTTGTCAGCTTCCAAATTACGACCACAGTCAGACTGAGATATGTAAGCAAATTGAGAAATGACAGCACTTCCTTTAAAATCCTGCCTTGTTGAAAACATCCTCCCAGAGATCCCACTTTGCTTTGGAGGTGGGAAGCAGCTTTCAAAATTCAAAAGCGAGATAGTGGGGTGGGAAGTGTAAAATGAAAGAGCCAAGGCCATTGCAAGGGTAGAGGTAGCTCCTGCCTCCTCACTCAGCAATCAAGGCCGGCACCTCTGTGCATCTCAAGATAGTTCAATAGCAATTCAAGACAATGCAAGCTCCGCTGAACTTAATTTTATGATGTCTTTCTTGTACTCGAGTGCTGAAAACTGCCTACAGTATTTCAGAGGTGATATAAAACATGCTGAGAAGAGGAGGACAATCCACCGCTCTACCTACTGGCTGTGCTCCTACTGATGCAGCCCTGGATTCTGTTGGCCCTCGCTGCTGCCATGCTCAGTTCACTGCCCACCAGCACGTCCAGGGCCTTCCCCACACAGCTGCTCCCCAGCCAGGCAGCCCTACTCTGTGTCACAGCAAGGGACACTTCCTTTTCAAATGCGGGACTTGGCATTTTCTCTTGCTGAATTTCATAAAGTCACTATTGTCCCATTCCGCCAGCCTGTCTACATCCTTCTGGATGGCAGCCATGCCCTTGAGCATACCGACTGGTGCCACCCAAGTTTGGTGTCATCTACAAACTCTATGACCAAGCAATCTGTTAGTTCCTCCAGGGTGACAGATAAAGGTGGTAAATAAGTGAGTCCCATCCTGTTTTCTGCAGGTTTCCAGACACCTTCAGTGCAAAGCACTGCTGCACTGGGACTTTGGTTCAACCACATAGGGTCATCTGTATGTCCCTTTGGGAAGATACAGCCTCAAACAGGGGAAGTGGAATTAGTTCTTGGTCAAGCTGGGAGAGAATTTGCGATGAAACTTTCTGGAGTGTTCTCCCATGACAGTTACACAAGCCCTGACTTATGGTGTGAGTGACGAACTAGGACTTGACCCACAGCACAGCCTCCACTATGGGCAGCAGTCTATCACTCTGACCCCTCTAACTTCAAGAATATGGCCATCAGCTTTTAGCCACCGTTACACATTCTTGCTTACAGACTGAAAGGGTGAGCATTTCTGGCAGAAATGTAAAGGCAGCGTATGTAAATCCTCACAGATAGGTTCAAACAGAGCCCTCCCAGTGCAAGGGAGCTCAGAAACAGGTTCACACAAGGTCTGAATGCAAATGATTGGAAGATGTTCTCAAAGATTCTCATAGTGCTGTACAGCTAACTTTAGCCCTGCTCTGCTGACACAAACCCAAAGCTTATGTTAACAGGATAAGCCAAACTTTTCACTTCTACTTACCACTTCTGACAAAAATAACTTCTGTGGTTCATTCTGTCCTCTGGGTACAAAAGTCCTGTCTTGCCTGGTTGTTTGAGGATTCAGGAAACACAAACTGAAAGACAAAGGCGATTGCTACTGTATTAAAAGGTCTTTTACATCCTTCTCTGCTGCTCTCTAAAAAACAATCTGCTATTGTTGTCTATATACAAGAGCTAGCACAAAAGCTTAGGAGCAAAAATTCCCTACACCAACAAAGAATGGGTGGGTAGAAAGAGTGAAAAATAGGAGATATCTTCTTTAAGGATCCTGTTCCTCCTTCAGGGCAGGGGACTTGGAGGGGACTCTGCAGTGTTGGGCCAGGGTTTTCAGTTGGCCAAAGCCTTGAAGTGAAACTATGCCCCTTCTTCCACTGTGCACCTACTGTAAGATACAAGAGACCTTATTAGGACACCATTAACATAAATCATATAACTCTATTAATAGCAGAAATTTATTTACAGCTAAAAAAAAGATTATCTTAAGACTATTAACTAGCACATTCCCTGCCAACAACATATTTACATGGATAGCGTGAACTGCGGGGTCCAAGCATAGTCAGCCCATCCTGCCCTGCACTCCAGTCTGTTCCCAGGGAGTGTGTAGCCCAAGCTGTTCTTCAGAAAGGCACATGCTGCCTCTTCGTCCCTTTTTTGGGTTCCCATCTGAAGCTGGCTGTAGCAGCAAAATGTCTTTTTCTCCCACAGGTACATCAGCTTTCAACATTTTTTTTTCCTTAAAACACATAGGAGTTCTTGCTACCACAAGAAAACACACAGAAAGAGCTTCCAGCTCTCACACCAGGAGGAGCTGGGGGGGAGACAGGGAGGTCCCAAATAATTACAGTCTCATGCCGGGTCCCTGCCTTAGAACATTTTTTAAGTAGAGCAAGAGTCCATTTTTTACAGCAGGGTGCTATGGATTGCTAGTGAGAGCATTGCTATATGTAGTACTTGAATTAGGAACTAGAAACAAATTAAACAGTTTCACCCTCTGTCTGACAGAGTTTATGAAAAACCACTGAAAAAACTATCAGAAAGCTTGCTTTCCCTATGCTTGCAAGGTGGAAGCAAGCTTGGTAACAAAATAATGTTTATGTTGTGTTTTTTCTGCTAAAGGGCTCAATTATTAAAGTTGTGCTAATAAAACCCATTTCACCCAGCTGAATAGTCTCCTAATAAATCAATTAAGGGACCAATTTAGCACAGTGCCATTTTGCCACTTGGCCAATAGTCAAGAGGAGACAAAAGAATATTAGTGAATAACAGGAAAAATCTATAATGTTGACTCCTTTTTGACACCTTTGCATCATTATAAATAAGACTTCTTATATTTTGAATATGATTCATTTTAAACAACTTTCTTCTCCTTACCTGAAGCATTAATTGGTTGCGATGTGATTCTGCTGTTAAAGTTCTAGCACAGTATTCAGGCAGACAGGGATGCGTACGGGTGGTGATTTACTCGTAATGGGCCACCCGAAAAACAGTTGGCTTGAACCAAATACGATTTGCAGATAAGATTCAAGGCTACTGTGTTCATTCCTACTTCAACAGTAAGTAAACAGATAAGACAGAAAAAGAGATGTAGCAGCTGTATCTACACTGAAAAGCAGTGCTACACAACAGGAGAAATTTGTAGAGTGAAATATTTGGTGCTGAGAACTTGATACCTGTCCACGGTATTTGCATGTTGAAGGTTTTAATTCAGACTACCTCTTGTCTTGTCCAAATGACCAAGTATTCCCTAGGGGCGGGCGCACATTAGTTTTGCTCCTGGAGCACACCTGTTATTTCATTTCAGTCCACATCATCTGAGACTTCTCCACAGTGCGACACAAAGCACGGTGAGAGAACAGTCAGAAGATTCACACCAAAAACATGTTCCTGATTTGAACTTAAACATTAGTACAGTTGCTACCATAGAGTCTGTCAGCTAAGAGGTTCTGGCATGCAAGAGCACTTCATGGCCATCTCCCGTGGCACAGACAATGCTGCTTGCTATTTGGAAGCTAGGCCTCCTACTCTGTTATTAAGGGATATTGAAAGATTGTGCTTGCAAAGACCAAAGGTAGGTTTCTGCACCTGTGCAACCTGAAAGAGAGAAGTTAAAACCAGAGCTACAGGATTGCAATGCACAGGTCTGAAAAAATGCAGACCAGATTTTTTTAGAAAGCAAGTTTGCATCGTATGTAAGTGCTGATGAGCCAAAGATTTAGTGGAATTTAACCATTTAAACCAGTTCAAATACCATGTCTAAAACAAGTCAACACCAGAATTTCAGTTCTGAAATGTACTGTGGCAGCTGCCTCAGTGCTGCTAACCCATCTGCACTCAGAAAGAAAGTATGATTATTTGTTTTCCCTCACTCCAGAACTATGCAAAACTAGCCATACCTTTGCCACATCTCAGCTGAACCCCTGAATGGAGTGTAGTGAGTCTATGACTACACCTGGGGTCTGGTTACCCTTTAAAATACTGTGCCATGAAAACACATTACACCGTAGACAGATTTGCAACAGGTAAGCTTGTTTTAAAACAAGCTGTAATATTGTTTAAATATGATTAAGTTGCATGGAGAACAGGACAGCTGAGCAATCTTAGACGAAACCCTTGAAAACGCAAGGAAACAGGTTTGCTGGCACAAACATCTCCAATATTGGGACTGGTTCACCCCCACTCTAAGCAAAAACTCAATAGCCATCGTAATGTTTGCAAAGCCCATCATTTCCCTGTTCAGCTGATAGGTTAAACTATAGATATTCACAGGACATCTTATCTTTGGATATTTTGCACTGCTCACTTTTTAGAATAGTTTTCTCCAGTGTTCTGGAAATCTACAATATTATTTTAGACAATGGAATAAACAAACTGAATATTTAAAAGTCTCACATTTATATCACTTTGGGGAAAATACGTTATGAAGTTGTGGGGTTGCAGATATAGCTAAGAAGTTTAGTCATTGCAAGGTTTAAAGAAAATATTAGACTGTAAACACAATTTCAATATTTTTAAATGTAAGAAAACATAAAGACAGATAAAATATTTCAGAAATTAAGTGAAATGTTCAATAGTTGGAAAAATTGTATGTCATCCATAGGGTTTCTAAGGTGTATCCTGAAAAATAAAGTAGGTATTTTCAAATGCCACCTTAGGATGGTAAATATAATAAAATACTAGCTGCTTTTATTAAATTTTCTAAGATAACAGGAAAAAAAAAGACTGCACCAAAAAAGGGATTTAAGCATAAACGCATCTTCTTATTGGACTTACGTGCTGGTCCTTGCTCTAAAAAACAGATTGGCCATCATTTTTGCCTGAAAGATGTTTTTTCTGCCCCAAAGTCCAGAGCCAGATCGCTTAATCACAACAATTCAATTAAATATTTTTTCTTCTGCAATTTTACATTGCCAGTCATTTCCTATTTCTGCCCACACAACTCCCCTCCTACACGCTGCACATCTTGCTTTTGAGTCCTCCTATAAATCTCCAACTAATCTATTCATCGTTAATAGTACTCTATGTGTGGTGGTGCAGCTCGCCTCGCCAAACCACCTGGCAATCTCAGAACCAGCCAACATTGTGTCCTTTGCTTTCCACAAGAGCAATGAGCTGGGACAACTTGGCACTTTTCTTGCCTTTGTACAAGCACAGTGAGTTGGGATGGTCAGGCATCCCCTGACTGCACCTGAAACTCCTGCTACCCGTCTGATAACTGTCAGAACTGTACAGCTTGGGAAGCACTGGAATTGTGCAGCTGCTGCAAGACACCAGAACTAGATCATACAGATTGTGGCCAGGATGGAAATTTATTCATGACCAAGTCAATCATCTCATGACCCTATAAACAACAGTATGGAGTGAGGCCCTTTGAGCTCTCCTGGACCACAGCAGCCTGCGCTCAGCATCTCCCTCTGAGTGGGACACCTCTCAGAGTTCACACACTCTTACGTTCGTGAAGTCTGGAGGACCATCAGAGACCAGCGACAGGACCTGGGCTGAACTCCAGCGGCCCCTCACTCCTTGAGGCTCAACCTTTGCCCATTGAGAAATACTGAGGCGTTCAAAATGAATATTTCGCTCAACTCAAGGGGAATTTCTAATGGGTACCTTTATATATGCATACTGTCTGTGTGCACGAACCGATTCAATTTATAAATATTCCACTCGTGATTGTAGTGAATCCTATTGAATCACGTTACAAATTGCTGCGAAATTCTTGTGATTCCCTCTGTAACTGCGAATAACCTTGAACTGCTGCTAGACCTATATAATCCTTTAGATATAAACCGTTGATAAAGTCTGGAGCTAATCTGGATCCAACCGCACCTAGGCTGCTCTCTGACAAAGAGTTTAGAAAGCAAGAGGGGGTGGATTCTGAACCTTGTGACTGATAGGTAGGGTATCACTTACCCTTTCTGTCTTCAGACTCTGTATAAATAATTTTAACTCACTTTTAACTTGATTTTCCTTTGTCTGTTCCATCCATGTAGTAAGTAACAGAGTGAACCTTGCCATCAAACATTGTTAAATGACACTTTTGTAAATTCCTATTAAAATCACTTTCGCTAATACCTTTGATGGTGATTCTTTAAGTGGTCCAAACCACTGATTCATGACAGTATGTCTTCAGGTTTAAAATACACTTAAGGCTCAAAATTTAATTTGAACTTGTCTTAATCTTGTCATCTGTGGATCTTATAACCAATCCACAGAGTAAAGACACAAACAAATTTTCTCTAGCTTGACATAATGGAGAAGACTCCTACACCTGTGTCTGCCAGTGAAGCCCGTTCTTACTTTCTCTTCTCCCCACTGCTGTCCCAAAAATGGTGTCTCTTTCCAAGAACCTCTTTTCATGCACAGTTGCTGCAGATGTTGGGTTATACAGGAATGGGTTCTGACGTAGAAGTGTATGATCAGCTGAGCTCACACAACATGCATGGATATAGAAGGAATATAATTTTGAGGTTACCACATTTGCACTTCAATCATTGGAATGTACTTCTCCCTTTCTTTTTGATCCATAAGCAACAGTACAGGTCAGCAGGAATGTAAAAAGCAAGCATCCCTAAGAAATAATCTAACTCACCCTTGAAGCAAAGTATAGATAAGGTGACCTCTCAAGTTTCCTTCCAGCACACATTCTATGGTCATTACAAATTTGCACTGAACTGGAAAAGTTGCCATTATTGTCATCTTGTTAATACATGCCCAAAGGGACTTTCATTATTACTCAACAGTGAACAACTTGTGTCTTCAACAGCTGGAGAGGGAGAGGCGAGAATTTCTTTTGTTCATTAGAAGGTATTTGAAAGAGGGAGCCAAAATCACCACACTTTTTCTCAATTAATGTATTTTTTTGTATCATATATTTTAGCCTATTTTAGCCTTTTTAGAGATATATTGCCTAGATTGATAGCTTAAAAGGAAGCTATTTACAAATACAAAGATACACCTGCAAATATTTCTTCTCGACCACACAGATACAGTATTTCATTGTGAATTTGTGAATTTTTTTATACATCAAATTTTTGTTCATATGAAGGCTTAAGAAAAGTCTTGAAGTATACATTTGTTCATTAAAAGAATAAAAGGGTAAAAGAACAAAGCTATATTTAAAAACCCTTTATCACCATGGTAACTAAACACAGGCTAATTTTGTAACCCAATGTTACTGGGAGGGCAGAATAAATCATTACCTCTACACCACTTAATCAAACATTAAAAAAAAAATCTCAAACAATAAATGATAAGTTCTCAACAACTAATAACAACCTGAATACAGAATTCTAAAAATATCATGAAAAACCATAATTTCAAATATGTTTATATGATATCAAACATTTTCAGACAAGCAGCTTTGTTTTTAACCTTTCACAGACTATTTGTGAAGAAGAAAAAATGTGAAGTTAATGATTACGTTACTTTCAAATAACAGTGTACTGTCCAAAGGCTAGCTACCTGTGCTACATAAAAGATTCCCTCCAAACTTTTTATAAAGGATCAAAATTGTACTCAGTGTTTTGCACTAAGAATAAGGTAGCAGATGTGTTTGATTGGCAGAACTGCATAGTGAGTGATTAGTTGCTCACCTTACCTACGCACCACCTACCAGTGCTCCAAACATACGAGAAATCACAGTGGATGTGAATTTTTTTAAATGCCATGGAGTGCAAAAGCCTCAGATTAGTAAAGGGGGGGAAAGATCCATCAGACTAATTACTACCAACAGGCAAGAAAGATGCTAGATTAATTTCTTTGTCCATTTAGGATTTGACCTTTCAGCTGAAGCTACCAACTAAGGCTTCCATCTAATGGCAATTTCAGTGGCATTTTCTGTGACATGCCCATCCACCTATGGCCTTCTACCATTCGCATCTTCCTAGTAACTGAATAACCACTTTCTTGCTAGGACCCGGACTGAACTGAGCAACACGTTTCCATGAGTTACTACCCATTCAGCACTCAGAAAACCTGGTCTTCTCTACTTCACTGTATATATATTGCCTGTAGTCCCGTACTTCATGCTTCAGTATATTAATGTGCAGTATAACAATTTCCCCACAAAAATAAATGAGTTCAGTGCTCATCACTTCATGACACACTGAAAATGTCATTATTTCTCTCAGAAAAGACGACAGCTAGGTGCTATTTAATATGCAGAGTTTCTTTTTTAGTTCTGGTACTGACTGACCTGTTATGAATGAAAACCTCTCGTTTATTATTTTTTGGTATGGTCCAATCAGACCTAATAGAATGGAAATACATTATACATCTTACATTGTAACAAATACGTAATATTTTAAAGTCCTAGTAAAAACCCATAAAGATATATCTCAATAACACTGGTGGCAATTTTTCTTTCAGCCCTTCCTAACAACCAGCTAATTATACTTTGTGTCAGATGTTAGACCTTTTTTCCTCAAGCTCATTGTAGGATTGCCTTCCCTTTGACTTCATTGAACCTAAGACGTTACTTCTTATGTGGTCAGATACCACTTCCACTTACCAATGAATATTCCAGTACTTCATATTAAGCATTCATTGGACCAGGAAACAAAATTGTGGTGGTTTGCTTCCCTAGTGGGTGCCCTAACTGCTAGCCTGTACAGCCCCAGTCAGTTCTGGTTTCTGTCTTTCAGTGAATGAATATTTAAGTAGCATGTACAAAATGGATTTATCACAAGACCACAAAACTTAGGGATTAGTGGAAAAACACCGTACACCCTGAATCTTAAAATAATTATCTCTAAAAGAGGAAGAGGAGGGAAGACATACGCTTAATCATGTTAAATGACATCTAAATATGTATCAGAACCTCTCTCTTCCAAAAGCATCTGTCTGTTTTGTCAGTTCTGCCAGTACTTTTAGATCAGATAGAAACTAAATGACTTGAAGCTACCAGAATTTAGGCAGTGATGAGAATTTTAGTTGCAGAGTCAGCTTCAGTGACTGCAAGCTTAATGGACATTCTGTGAACATTAGCAGGAGCTAAATGTTATACTGAGGCACTCAGAAGTGCATACGAGTACATCTTCTCTTTGATGTATCCACAACAGGGTATCTAGATTCCACAGGATTTATCTGATTGCTAGAGACAACAAATAGATTTCTGTTTCTTAACGACACCCAGTAAAAAAGTCATCCTCAGGAGCTCTGTGGAATTAATTTTCACATTTCACTCATTCATTTATGGGTGATTTCCAAATCCAGATGAAGTGCAAGTGAGTGAGAACTAAGGAAATATTTTGAAAGAAATGTTCTGAGATCTTGAATGGAAAAGAATTTTCTTTGGTTTTAATTATTTCTAACTTCAATGACAAAAATAATGTCAAGTAAAGCATGTGAAGAATTCAAAATCATTTAATCAGAATGTGCTATCATAATCCAAATCCACACTATCCATGAAACAATGCCAGCATAATCTCAGACTACAATAGCAAGTTGTTTTAGTACAGCATTCCAGAGATTCTATTATGACCTCCAAAAAGCAGTAAACATCTTGAAGCAAATTTCATTAAGATTTTGTTTTCTAAAGTGGAAAACGAAGAAAAGCTTTGAGAAGACAGGCTCACAGAGGTATCTATGACATCGAGAAAATTAAGACCTGAATTTGTCCTGCCTCTGCAGCCTCACTTCACTGGGTAAGGGTAAAGCAACACATGGTAGGAAACACTCTACCTTCTCCAGTGCACAATTAAAATGTAGAGCTGGGAGAGAGACTGTCCAGAGCCAAAACTACTCTGTATATGATAACAAAACAGTGAGGCAGGTGAAATAGCTTGGTTTTACAAGCTCAGACTCCCGAGAAAGAGAAAGCACCTTTGGAATTATCACACAGATCTACAGAAGCCTGACACGGGACTGAGTAACTGCTAGTTATGCCAAAAGCCTACTTCATTGTCCAAGGGCCATAAGGAGTATACAATGACGCACAGGTAAAACCTGATGGACAGAAGATCGTGAAAAAGCCTTTACATATTTGAAAAGACAGTTCTGCAAGAAATCAGCCCTGCTCAGTACCAATTTTACAATGAGAGATTACTCTGAAATATCATTATTAATAGCCAAGACGCAGGACTCTTGAGTAGTGGAAGATAATAAACACCTTATTCTCTACTACTGCACAAAATCATTCACGTGGGAAGTGTCTACTCATTAACAGAAAAGATGGCACTAGTAATAAAACGGACAAAAGACAGCCTCAGATAGAGCTCACTCACCAAGTAAACAACTTCATGAAAAATTGACCTTTTCCTGACTGAACAATAGTGAAAACAAGAATATGCATTCCAAGTGCAGATATGTGGCATTCTAATGCCATTGCTTTTTACGAGAAAAATAAAGAAAATACAACCTGAAGTAGCTTTTCCCCCTAGGAATCAAAAAAACTAGGTCTAAAAAGGAAGATGCAGGTCTAAGCAAGTGTCTAGAAAGACAAAGAGATAGCTATCAGGCAGATTCAGTTCTCATCTGCTGTGATGAGAAAAGATTAAATGGTGTCTCAGCAACTCAGAATACCCATGCCTGGAACGCTTGATTAACCTGGCTGGAACAAACACCATCCAGAAAGAGAAACGATGGGGAAGAAGTCTTGCAGAAGAGCGCTAGACAGTGTACGCTCTGTTCTTTCTTTTCTTGGACACAGAGGCACACTTCCCCTTTGAGGAACATATCAAAATATAAAGTGCAATCTCTCCACGCTCAGGTAAAACAAAAAAAGGTTAGTTATGCCATGAATTTCTCTATTCCTGACAGCCAAGGACTGGAGAGATTTTCTTGGATCTGTGTCACGCTTCTACTGCACCTTTTGCCCAGCTGCAAGAATACGGCCCTTCTTTTAGAATACTGTATATTTTAATTTTAGAAACTCCACTTGTGGATTATTCCTGCTATATTAGACTGAAGACATATTAGTTGAATCAAAGTTAGCACCAGAATTGATCTACTCCTACAAATTATTTTTAAAAAAGGTGAAGCCATCTTCTAAAATACTCATCCAAGTAAGGTCTTTATTTACTGTTGTTGGTTAAGGTCCACAGTTTGGATTCATAACTAAATTACTTCTTTGTCTAACTCACAGTCTAAAAGCCATTTAAGTCTTCCTGCGTATATTTCAGTTTTTATATGACTGAAAGAACTCTTTCATTCCCTTTCCCGCTCAGGGAATGCTCTCTAACAGAGCATTCAGAAAAGTAATCAAACAATCCTTACAGAAAAATGTACAGATGACAGCTTTCCTTAGATTTTTATATAGATGGGAAAAAATTATATTCTGTTTTTCAAAAGTATACTTAGTTGAAAGGAATTTTCTTTCTGATACCTTCCTTATCTGGACTATCCAAATACTCCTAAAAGTCTATACATATGCAAGAAACCAAAGAATTTTTTTCCTTTGGACTATCAGTAAATGAAACACAAGGCAAAAATGGGAGACAAGGGAGGGATTATGATGTAAGATACAAGGATGTGCAAACTCTTCAAATCTTTCTGGGTTTGTACTTGTGAATAAGAATGACTCCTACAAGTAGTGCAGTTAATATAAGACTTAATGCTGACGAGATTAGGGGGCAAACAGAAAATATTTGAAGGTTGATAGAGCTTATAGCGGTGGCAGTACCATTCTTCCTCCGGATAGCTTGTGTTTTGTGCCAGGGCTTGAATCTTCCCTCTAATTACTTGCTGACCCAGTGAAAAAAACACATTGGTCACACTTCCAAGTCTTACGTGTTGTGATTTACTCTGCTTTGGAACCCTATGCTAAGGCCATTAAACAAATCATCCACAGTACTTTCTAAGACTGTGAGTCAGTGAGTGGGATTACTGCCAGTTCAGAAAAGTCCTGATAAAACTAGCTGTTAAAAGTTATTCAGTGGAGATCCTGAATTTTGTAAAATTATCAGGACCAGAACTTCAAGGTTCCACTTCATTTACAATGACCTTTGGTACATTTTTTGAAAAACAAAACAAAACAAAAAAAATCACACTTTTTAAATAACTGATTGCAAAAGCCCTTACAAGAAATGTTCGCTACGTATAAGGCACCTCCCTCCTCACAACAAGAGTTACAATTTTTACTTGCAAACAAGACCATCTGCAACTCTAGACATTAAGACCAGTCAATAAATCATAGTTTAGCTCTTTGGAGAGGTAAACTTACCAAAGTTCTCTTAGATTTTATTTATTTTAATGAGTTTAACCTTCTGTATATACCCAAATTAAAAAGCTGATTTCTCAATGTACAGAATACCTTCTTGCTCCCACAAGAGTTAGAGGAGCTGATCGGTTCTGCACATACACACAGTGACAGGGAACCCTCTGTGTCAGCCAGCCAGTTAAAAAAACATTGTCATCAGGAAATAGTAAAATAAACACACTGAAATCTACTGATTTGTGTTTTAAATGCCACCATGACCTTTTCAGCTGTGACCTCATGCACAGAAACATGAATTGCGTCAGCCCCAGGTGTTGCTGGGGTATGCGCACTAGTTCCATTCAGGGCACACAAGACTTGCAAATTTTGCAACTTCTTAGGCTTGTTGCTTTGAACAACATAGAGATTTCTCCAGGACTAAAAAAACAATCAAAGAAGATATATGTTGCAGAAGAGAATATTACAGAAATTCTTCTGTTCCTCAGAAAAAAAAAAAAGCTTTCTCAGGGTTCCTAAGAAAAAAAAATGTAGGAGCCAGACTAAATTGAGAAAGGAACTTCAAAAAGGAAAACTTCTTTTTTTCTCTTTTTTTTCTCTCTGAACAAGTAAACATTTCATCTTTCACACTGAACAGTAATTTTTGACCTAAAATCTAAGGCAGGCAGCTGAGTACCAAATTAGAATTTACAAGCATCTTGTGTCCAGAATTGGAACAGCTGAAAAATAAGCAATTGTCTTCCTAAATACATAGCTAATTGAACACACAATTGTCATACTATTATTTCAATTCTTGCTGACCTCACATTTTGAATTTTGTTTCTCAGTCAGGACTTTACAGAATGATTATGGAAATCTACAGACAGAGACATAATCTCAAACCACCGATCAATTCAATACACACAGATCCTCCTAGCCAGCCATTACTGAAAAGTTCTTTCCTTTTATATAGCTGGTTTACTCAGATGCAGCGAAGTGATGCCAGTCACTTCAGATAGAGAATATTCATGAACTTCCAAAAAGAAATTCCAAGGGACAGAATAGCCAAGGAATTTCTAGAACTTTTAAGAAAAAAAAAACAACACAACAAACATTTCTTCCTAGTTAATCTTCACTTTTTTGGCCTGTTTGATTGCTATTGGGAAGGAGACAGCAAATTCAGATGTTTCTACACAAACTACTAATGCTATAAAAGGAAATCTTGGATTATTCAATGTGGCTTGACCAATGCAAGTGCTCTAATTGGCTTTTGAGAAGAAAAATTATGAATTTATTGTATACATATCACATGAATTTAAAAAAAAAATCCAGAACTTTTAAAGTCTCAAGTAGTATTCAGTAAAAAGAAGCATTAGTTCCTCAGAGAGTCAATACTTTTCCTAATGTTTAGAAGTTTTGGTGCAATAATGGAGATATGAAGCACGGCTGAAGGCACAAAAAGCTAAACCTATGACAAACACAGAGCCAGGCTATTTTTTTTTTTTTTTCAACGAGTGGTAGTTTACACGGAAACTATACTCTCAATAGAAAAGGAAGCACTGGAGAGAGTTCTTTAAATAGGTATTCAGGTAGAGTTCTTCAGTGTGACAATGGTCCTCTCACACGTGGCTTCTAAGAAGCTATTACAAATTTTTGCAAAAAGTACCACATTTTTGAATGACTTCAACTGAATACCTCAAAAACCCAATTCTATCATTAAAACCGCAATCTAAAGCCTATGATAAGCTATAATGACAAAGAATGTGAACAAGGTAGAAAAAAAAGGTTTAAATAACAAGTGTGTCATTTACTTAATAGTGAGCAAATGTAAGTGTGCTTTGGCTTAACTCCTATTTGAAAATAATAAAAGTCCCTGCACTGTGGGACTGAGCAATATAGGATCAGAACCTGAGAGATGTAGATCATGATTGGATTCCATTATTGCTGACATTTCACAAAGCCATTAAAAGAGAGAGCTCTCATTCCTAGCATTTACAGTCAACTATCAAGTAAATCTAGTTACAGGTAGAGTACAAATTTAGAATGAGATGAGGACAGGAAGCATGTGAGGGCATTTGGGCCAGTATGTAAGCATTTGTAACAGCTACCATACGCAGGAATACATGTATATGTGTGTGTGTATGTACAGGTGTATAGATACACACACAAACATAAAGGCACTTGTCATGAGCACTTGACAGCTAGCCATGGGTTGCTCACTTCTTTCACCAAGGTCACTAAGGAAGGATTGACATTGAGCACGAAGACATTAGCACCTAGAGGAGACCATTTATCTCCAGTAGAAGATAAAACATGAGACTGATCGGATGATGAATCAAGCCCAAAGTGAGAACTGACAGAGAATGTGAGCAGAGAAAAGAAAGGAGCAGTTTTCAAGAGCCTTACTGCTATGCAGAAAAAAAGGTTGGACATATAACAGCCTTTTTCTGTGAAATAGGTTTGTGGATTATAACAATTGTGGACTGATTTTCACGGAATAACTGAGGTAGAAAGGGACCTCTGGAGGTCATCTGGTCCAACACTCTTTCTCAAGCAGGGCCACCTAGAGCCAGTTGCCCAGGACCATGTCCAGGTGGCTCCTGAATATCTCCATTTGTGGAAGGAGACTCCACAAGCTCCCTGTGCAGCCTTTTCCAGTGTTCAGGTGAAAGTGTTCCCTGATGTTCAAAGGGAACCTCCTGTATTTCAGTTTGTGCCCAGTGCCTCTGGTCCTGTCACTGGGCACCACTGAAAGAATTCTGGCTTTGTCTTCTTTGCATCCTCCCTTCAGGTATTTCCATACATTGATGAGATCCTCCTGAGCCTTCTCTTCTCCAGGCTTCACAGTTCCAGCTCTCTCTGCCCTTCCTCATATGAAAGGTGCTCTAGTCACTTAATCATCTTCATGGCCCTTCAGCCATGTGGCCACCAATCTTTCGTGTTTATTTTTAAGTTTCTCTGTATTCTTTTTCAAATACTGAGATTTTTGTCTTTCTGCTTTTGAAGCCTGAGGCTTTCTGGTCAGTGAAATTGCTATGCTATTTTCCAGTTATATGGTCAAGGAAAACTATCTTAAATTAGAGATGTTCTGATGATTTTTTGTTTTGTAATATACAACATCCTTTCCCAAACTGATTTGAAATAGACTATGATACAATTATTCCAGTCTTCCTACTTCAAAGCCCTGTCCAAAACCTAATGTACATACTCATGAGCTGAAGTACATTTTATTTCCAAGTTCTGTAAGGAGGAGCTGGCATTCACTTTTGCATCTCTAAACTAGAACAGAAGCAGCTGATGGGAGCTGCATTTCATTTGCAGCAGATTTCCACATGAGCTTTGTGTGGAATAACGCTGTATGACATTTTAAGATCACTGTGAATCTTTGAATCAGACAAGAGCCTTCAGGAAAAGAACTGAGACTTGGGAGACACAAAAGCCAGGCTTTTTTTCTCTTCCCACAGTGATAATTTTGTATTGTCATTACCACTTTTTAAGAGAAATGAAGCTGTCCTGTTGTCCTGACACTTCAGTCAATATTTTCTGGAATCAAAACAGTATTGTGCTACCTATTTCAATAAAATAGGATTCCAAGAAGAAATGAAAGTTTGTTTAAATTATAAAATAGTCTTCTACTGCTCATGAATTTCTATGGTAACAGGAATTGAGCATGTTTGACAGTTTCAGTATAATGTATTTCACCTAAGAGTTCAAAAATTTTAGCTGTAACACTCGTTCAAACAAAGCAAATAATACTAGTCTTCAGAGTGAATCTTCACAGAATGAAAAAGAAGATTTAATGAGAAAGTTATTAGTCATCCTGCACAAATACTTCAAAAGGCTCAAGGAACAGAACTTACAAAGCAATTGCTGTGTATAAGCCATGCCTTTGGAATGAACAGCTGAATCTACATTTGCAGTAATGAAATTCAATACAAATAGAAGAAAGTATGACAACTACTGTTTTTCATCTCTCATTGCTTCAGCAACCCTGAATAAGGAGTTAAATTGTTCTGCAGCACTCAGCAGCACTTGAGACAAGGGAATGGTCAGGCTGCCATGGCAAAGCAGGCTGCAATTCTGGTACCTAACTTCTGCACTGTTGATTCTGACCCTCCAGTAAATGGCACTGCGAAGTCAGAGTGCTGGTAGCTGTAACAATAAAAGGATGTGGTCACTCATCCGTTTCTTCAAAAACTAGTAAAATTTCTTAATGGTGCAGTCCAGGGATTCAAGTCATGATATTCAAGGTTTCCAGCACCAAGCATAAGGTGTAGATTTACATGGGGTTGAATTATATACTTCAGCTCCTTGCAAAGCAAATAGGGATAGTAACTTCAGAATGGGACACACAGTTGCTTGCTTTCCAACTAGGGTCAAGGAAGGCATCCATAAGTCAAGGGTATATACAACATAGCATTTCTTCCTGAAAACACAGGGTACCCATGGAAAACAATTTCAGAATATGACAAAGATTTTAGCCACTTACAACCCAGGGCAAAAGAGAAAGTATACACATCACCACCACAAGGTAATAAATGAATTCAGGCAGGACACAGCAGTCAGTTTCTTCCTCAGCCCAAGGGCTTTCTCCAGCACACCACCTCCTGGGTAGCTCTCTAAACTCAGCACTACAGCACAACTGACCAGGGCTGAAGGGAGAAGCACTTTTTGTCCCTCCTGTTGCCAGTAAGACACCAGGCAGCAAAACCTTAGATATGGAACACTAACAAAACTGCTCAAGGGTGATTTTAAGCCCTAGGGATTGTTGGACCCTGATCCCAGAGAGGTTCAGAACAGGTCAAACACCATTTCACCCCACAGGCGAAACCGTGTTATTGCTGGAACATGTATTATCACACAGTCATTGCACAGTATGTTCTAATGCTACTCAGATCAATATATTTGCACCAACACCAGCCCATTTAGGTCTTTCATAGGTATCAGTCCTCTCAGAAATGAATAACTTATTTTTGTCATTGATTCAAACTGCAGAGCAGTCTTAGTCTGTATAAACTGGGATTTTTTTTGAATGAAACAAAACCAGAAGATGCACATGCAGAGTGAGCCTCATGAACTCCAACCACAAACAGTCTGCAGAATCAGAACTACTTCAAATAAACCCTTCCAAAACGCACATTGCATTGACACAAGGGTCTTCACACCAAGTGATTTGATCCATAGATCCACTCTTAACTGAATCACAGTACCCACTAACGCAGACAGTCAAAAGAGGACAACTCCATCTTTCGGTTAACAAATAAAGACTGAAACAGAGTCAGTTTTGCTATAGAAGCATCTGATCTGAACTCTTTCTTGCAACAGAATTCAGTAAAAACTAGATTTTTGTTTAAGGATGGTAATACATAATTTTTTAGGTAATTAAGCACTTAGAGGAATCTTCAACCCATTACAAAATGCCCCAAATCTCTACATAAAACATGCACAGAAACAGGCACAACTGTACGATATTCACATGCACCGATGAGCTACACAGAACTAACTAGGCAGCTAAGGAGGAAGAAAAAATCCATTTAAGTATTCATTAGTGCACTGCATCTGGCTAGGATGGAGATAAATTTCTTCATAGCAGCCAGCATGATGTCATGGTTTAGATTTGTGATTAAAATAGCATTAATAACACCCCAGTGCTTTGGTTATTGCCAAGCAGTGCTTGCACAGCATCAAGGCCTTCTCAGTTTCTCATGCTGCTCCCCAGCGAGTAGGCTGGGGCTGGGCAAGAACTTGGGAGGGCACAGCCAGGACAGCTGACCCCAACTGACCAAAGGGACATCCCATACCCTATGATGTTGTGCTCAACAGTAAAAACCTGTGGAGAGGAGGGGGCAAAGAGGATGTTCATGGTTCTGGCATCTGTCTTCCTAAGTAACCATTACCATGATGAAGCTCTGCTGTCCAAGAAGCAGCTGAAAATCTGTCTGCTGATTGGAAGTAATGAATAAATTCCTTGTTTTGCTTTGCTTGGGTGCACAGATTCGTTTCCCCTATTAAACTGTCTTTATCTCGAGACAAAACTTTTCTTGATTTTGCTCTTCTGATTCTCTCCTCTAACCTGCCACAGGGTGGGTGAGGGCAGCAATGAGCAACTGGGTAAGTGCTCAGTTGCTGGCCATGGTCAACCCACTACAGCTAGGGTGGAAGCAATGATATTCACTATAAGTGGCCAAGGGAAGTACTAAGAGAGGCAAGTCTAAACCGCTCCTTTAGTAACTATTTTAACAGAGTAGAACAACTTCACATAGCAGAGGCTGAAACTCTGGCTAAGACTGCAACCAACCTGAAAGAAAGAACACACAACTGGGATATTTGAGGACAAGGCTAAGGTTTAAACACCAAAAGGAAGCCTCAGAACAAATCTTCCAGGTGAGAACTTCACCTACAGTCATACCCAATTCACATCCCCATGCGTCTCATACTCCAGTTAAAATTACTAATGTCTAAACAGTAGATGAGGTTATAACAACACTCCTCTCTCTAGACTGTAAACCAGCCAAATACCATACAGCTACATTGGACTGGCATCATGTCCAAGCCAATAAAACCAGAGGACATGAAGGTAAGGAAAAGAAAAAGGAAAAAACAAGCCCTCCATCATGGTGCAGGTAGAGCACCAAAGTAGGCAGATGAAAGGAATAAGGATTTTTTTTTAATACCTATTGAAATATTCTGAAGTGTTCAACATAATGCTAATTTAGTAGCTAGACCTCCACTGTGGAAATAATTACAACAGAATAAAGATTCTTCATCAATATCTTCAAGCAAAAAATAGTAGACCACTTCCTCCAAGTTGGAGACAACGAGAAGAGGAAGATTTTCCTATTGTTGATTCACATATATTGGAAAAAAGTTAGCTGAAAAGGGGACAATAAGAGGCAAATTTATATGCAAGTGATTATGGAATGATACTGCTAATGAACCTTCAGTTAGGCAATGAAGAGAAACACAGATTTTTAAGAATGTAGTTTCCAAAACAGATTTGCTAGCTAGGAGATGAGGATAAGATTATGGTGGGGAGGGGAGAGAGTCTTCCAATTCTTAAAGAATGATAGTAAAAGCACAGAGCAGATAAAGGACAAGAACTCATGAGCTGTTCAGCAGCTTAAAATTTGAAAAAGCAGCAAATTAAATGAAAATAGTTTCAAATTATGAGTGTAGAAGAGTCAAATGAGAAAGTCCAGGGCAAAGTAAGATAGAAGATGTTCCTTTATAACGGTCACAAAGAATCTTCCATACATACGACAGTCACAAGAGGAAGAGCAAAGAAAGTGAAAAGACTAACGAGGCAAGAATTCTGGCTGGAAACGAAGACAAAAGGCAAGACTCAAATGAACCACTGAATATTAAGATGATGTTTTGGAAACTATCACTACACATATGCCATGTTTTTATCTTCTTCTCTAAGCTGTCAGGACCCTAGACTAGACAGATGTTTGGTCTGACCCAAACTACAGCTATCCTTGTGTTCTTTATCTATTCTTATATACCAGAACTGATGAAGATCAGGGCTGCGAAGAGAAGAAATTCCTGAAAAGATGGAAAAGGTCATTATCTGCCTTTCATATGGGCACAACAGGGAGTCAAAAATATAAAATAGCTTAAATTCAATTCCCAATAAAAGACTGGAGCATATAAGTAAGCTTATTTCTAAGCAATGCACAGACAGCTAAGATAAATGTTTAACCTGTCAAGAGTAAGTCATCAAATTAGATGCATTTTCTTCTACAATGTTTTTCACCTTTTAATTACACTTTTTCCTATGGATAACATTTTCTTGCTATGCTTAACTGAACAGCTCTTGTTATCACTGTCCCAATGTGAAGCCAGGAACACAAGTGCTCTTTAACAGGGGAATGGGGAGGGAGAGTGAAGGTACATAACTTAAGTGCAGCATATTATCACATTTTGATTTTCTCTGAACTATTTCCTTAAACTTTCAAAAATTCAGTCCCCAATCAGCCTGTTTCCATTACCAATTTTATGTCACTAAAACTGATTTACAGCTTTTCAGAGATCTACTTTTTTGTCCCCATTCATCTTCATTGCTTGGCATTCATCAGCAGCAGATATTCAGTCTTGGTCTTCAGTCTTAAAGGGATATCACCTGAAGTCAGAGTTGCAATTATTTTCTTCATCTGCTCCTTGACAGTATTTGAAAAAACATGAATTATTTGTACAAACCACTGTAATGAGGAACTTCTTTGTATAGTGTGAATTCGGCCTTTGGAACACCTGTGTCACAGTTTAAAGCAGGGTGGCAATAAACTGAGTGACAGACACTCTCTAATAACCCCTGCCCTCCCACCAGAGGAAGGGAAAAGGAGGAAAAGAGAGAGACACTTACGAATTGAATATAAAAAGTTTCACTAATAACACTACTAATCATATGCATAATAAGAGAAATTCTGCAAAATATACAAAACCAACACGGAGTTCCCTGGAGTTGGGTGCCCAGCACTGGCATCCCACCAGCAGCTGCCAGGCAGCACTAGGCAATCCCAGACTGGCCTCAGCAGCAGGCAGGAACTGGACTCAGGGATGAACAGAACAGGGTCTGGATCAGGAACGCAGGCAGAACAACAAGCAGGGTCCTCTTCAGCAGGAGGCCATGGACAAATAGAGCAACACCCTCGTGATCCTCCAGCTTTAAACTGAGTATGACGCGCATGGCATGGAATACCTGTCCATCGTTGGTTACTATCAGGTCACCTGTTCTGTCCGTCCCTCCCTGCAAGTATGACCCTTTACAGCTCCTCACTTGTGGGACCTAAGAGATCTGTCGGTGACCTCGGCTGCTATAGTCATAATTATAAACAGGGGCTCTTTACTGCATTCCTTTCCCATCCTTAGCTCAGTGTAACTACAAACATCAGGTGTTATCAGCTTTGGAGCGGACAGTGTCTGTAAAAAATGCAGCCAGCTTCAGAAAAATGCAGTTACTTAGATGAACTTAGCTGTAAGGAAGACTCACTAAAAGAGAATCACTTCTGTTTTAACCAAAACCAGGACAAGATGCAACTACTTTAAATCAACATGGAAATACCACTATGCTATAAAATATAGCCCAACACCCCGTCTCCAACCTCCTTCTCACTGACTCTCACCTGTGGGAAGTAACAGACTCCCAGAAAATCTTGGAACAGCGGGTTAGAAGCCTTGTCCACCAACAGGAGGTTTTCACAAGACAGATGTTAGAGATACGGGCTCTAATGTGTGCTGGTTAGCATGACTGCAAGCCTTTAACAGCTTCAGCATTCGGAAGCATAACGCAGGATCCTGCAGCTCCTTGACACAGTAAATACAGGCACTTTCCTTCAAACAGATGCTTAAGAACAGACTAGACAAAGACCTTCCATGGCGGACTCTGTAACTTTCCTAAACAACAAGTTCCAGTACTTCACTGTTCTTGCTATTAGAATGGTTTTCCCAGAAGTTCATCCAGCCTGTCCCTGTAAGTCACATTTCGACACCTAATCATTCCTGTTACCCCTCGAGAATTTTTTCCCATTTGCTTACATGCTTCTGAAACACAGTACCCAGAGCAGCAGAATGTATTCCAGGTCAAGCCTTAAGATTATTAAGTGGAACAATGATTTCATAGCTCTTGCAAGTCAGCTACTTATTTATGTGTTCCCATCGATTTGTTAAGGGATGAAAAAGATAGTAGCCACAAGCTCTACTTGTTTAGCTTATAATGCACAGTAATTCCCAGAGCCTTTTCTAAACTAGAACTGGCAGCCACTTATTCTTCATTTTGGTTTTCTGCCTCATCACATGTTTATCAGAACATTTTTCATTTTATTCTTCAATTCTACAGTGCTTGCACTCCTCCCCAGACTTAAACTATTTGCAAGTTTATTAAATCTACCCTCCATTCCATCACCCAGGTCCACCCATAATGTTACTGTTGTGAAACACTGAATCCAGGACAGACATCAACACCCAACTTGACACATTTTTCTGACTTTATTAATGATCAGTTTATCTTCTGAGTTCTCCAATCACTTTTGCATTTACCCACTAGTAGGTTTCCTGAGATCGCTCATCAGAACACCATCAGGACTGTCAAAATGCTTTCTAAAGCCAGAACTTTCTCTGTCCACAATGCTCATAGATTTCTCAGGGTAGAAAATTGATTTCGTTAAATTTCTATCAATTATTACTTATCTGCTGGCAAGCATCTAGGTACTTAATAATTATTCAACTACTTTTCTTGGGAGCTGACTGGGCTAGACTTTTGACTACTGCTTTCAGTTCTCCCAGTGAAGGAAACACTAGACTTGCTCTTTTCAGTGTTCTGGCACATCATCATTGCATTCTCCAAAATAACTGAAAGGATCTGACATCTCATCAGCCTTTTTTTTTTTTTTGGGGGG
>Ga0065711_1030433_pt1 | contig 32521 bp, 18 predicted proteins | sample Hoacrofraction12_FD_59098 | JGI IMG/M metagenome (GOLD analysis project Ga0065711, IMG submission 59098) | Hoatzin crop microbial communities from Cojedes, Venezuela - Epithelial fraction 12 v2 (version 2) | ecosystem: Host-associated > Birds > Digestive system > Esophagus > Crop | place...
GGGGCAGGGGCGGCGGGGAGGGAGGGAGGGAGGGAGGGGTGGTGATGGAGGTGGCAGGGAGCGCGGGGAGGGGGGTTGGAGAGGCGGTTCTGTAAAAAAAACACTTTCCCCCTTCTCTCCTGTCAGCCTGCGGGAGGACGCTCGTCCTGGCTCGGTGAAGGTTCCTTCCCCCGCGTCCCCCCCAGCCCCTCGACCCTCCGCGGCTTGGCAGCCCACCCAGGAGGGCGTTAGCACCCACCCATGTGCGTGTGCGGGGTGCTGCCATGCCTGCGGCTGGGTGCCGGCACAGCGGTGGCGCCGGGCAGCCGGATTTAAAGGGGAATTGGGCCGCAGACAATGCACAGCAGCAGCAGCTGGAGCAGCCCCGGGGACCGGAGCTCCGCGTTTGACATTGCTGCACACACAGCGCCAGCCGCAATGACAGCAGCTGCCTGGAGCGGCTGCGGGCAGCAGGCAGGAGCATGAGGTAGAGAGATCACTGCAGCGCTCAAGATGAACTCCTCTTTGGTTGGCAACCAGAGTGGCCGGCCGTTCTGTCTCCTGGCCATCAGCTATTTGGAGACCATCAATTTTTGCCTCCTGGAAGTGGTTATTATTGTGTTCCTCATGGTGCTGATTATTTCGGGCAACATTGTTGTGATATTTGTCTTTCACTGTGCACCTCTGCTGAACCACCACACCACCAGCTACTTCATCCAGACTATGGCGTATGCTGACCTCCTGGTGGGCGTGAGCTGTCTGGTGCCTTCTTTGTCTCTGCTGCACTACCCTATTGTTTTAAGCGAGTCCCTGGTTTGCCAAATCTTTGGTTATGTGGTATCAGTGCTGAAGAGCGTCTCCATGGCCTCTTTGGCGTGCATTAGTATTGACAGATACATTGCCATCACGAAGCCGCTGACCTACAACACGCTGGTTACCCCGTGGAGACTTCGAATCTGCATACTGATCATTTGGCTGTACTCCTGCCTGGTCTTCTTGCCCTCCTTCCACTGGGGAAAGCCTGGATATCACGGGGATGTGTTTCAGTGGTGTGCCAATTCCTGGAACACCGATCCCTATTTTACCCTCTTCATCGTGGTGATGCTCTACGCACCGGCTGCTTTCATCGTCTGCTTCACTTACTTCAACATCTTCCGCATCTGCCAGCAGCACACCAAGGAGATCAACGAGAGGCGAGTGCGCTTCAGCTCTCAGGATGGGGAGGCTGGGGAGGCGCAGCCCTGCCCGGACAAGCGCTATGCCATGGTTCTTTTCCGCATCACCAGTGTCTTCTACATCCTCTGGTTGCCCTACATAATCTATTTTCTGCTGGAGAGCTCCAATGTCTATAGTAACCGCCTTGCGTCCTTCTTGACCACTTGGCTTGCCATTAGCAACAGTTTCTGCAACTGTGTCATTTACAGTCTCTCCAACAGTGTCTTTCAGAAGGGGCTTAAGCGTCTCTCGGGGGCCATCTGTGCCTCTTGCGCTAGACAGAGGGTAGCTAAGGACTCCTCTACCTCTAGGAGCAAAAGATCTTCCAATGGATGTCATGTCTAAGACGCCTATCAGCTGGACTGGGAAGTGCAGGGACAATTGCGTAAATTGCAAAATAAGTTAAATATGATTTTAAGATGTCCAGATTTGCAAAAAGGTTTCTGCGAAATGCTGCTGACGTAGAAGAATCAGGAGCACATATCATTGTGATTTCACTTTAAAAAATTGTTGCTGTGGAGGAGGCTGTGGAGTTTCACCTCCATATTCATTTTTAAGAATAAAGCTGTATCTTGACACTTACCTCTCCAGCTGGTGTGACTGAATGGAGTGGGTGTCTGAGAGCTTCGGCAAAATGTAGTCTTTCTTACAGCTTTACTAGGTTCTTTCGAGATTCGTGCTTCACATGTAAATGATAGATCTGAAGTGGAAATGTCACAGTACATGGTATGTTACAGGGATTTTTTAATATATGCCAAAGTATATTAACACAGTGTTCCAGCATCATAACAGAAGGGGCCAAACGGTTTGTTTTTCAGTGCTACCTAGGCAGGACTTCTAGGACAGTAGTGAACAATGTGAACCATTTTAGTGTGAATTTAAAGCCTAACTGAGCCAGGAGTGCAGCGATGTGATCTGAACAGTCGTACGCTTAGGAGGGCTGAGCTGGCGTCCGTGCCCCGTTTCTCTGGCAGGGCGCGTGTATGCGATCAGAGTGCGGCATCTGCGTTTTCCTGTTTGTTGTGAAGTAAGAAGAAAAACTTGCATCAGTCCGTATTTAGCAGTTAAATAAAATGTGTTTTGGTAAGCTAGGAGAAAATACGTGTCGCTTTATGATACCAGAGTTGTGGCAGCCACTCGAGGATGATGCCAACATGTGAAAACTATTCTCAAACCAGTGGAGAAATGCCACAGTTTTGTATGTGGAAATTTTCTCAAGAACAACTTTAAAAATAACATGTCCCCTCTTTTTTTTTTTTAATCTAAATTCTTCTGATATTTTACATACTAGAACTTAGGGGGAAAGGAAGGAAAACAATTGTCTTCTAAACAGCTAAGGGAACTATGTTGTAAATTTAACTGTAGAATTTGAGTTATTCATAAGTGCACAGAGCTAAATCAGAGACATTTTTCTTTAGCCTTCATGGGATTAAAGATGGTTCGAATATAGCAGGAGCTAAATCCTGTTGGTAAAGGCATATCTAACTGGTCAAACAAAGTCAGAATCTGAGAAACAAAATCTCATTGACCACAGCTTTTTTCAAGCTGGCTTAGATGAAATATTTTTGAGCGCTGTAATGCTGTTAAGAAGGCACTATGAGCCTCAAACTGATGAGTTTTCCTAAAGAGTATCCTTGTCTTTTTACTGATGCCATGCTGGAAAATGAAAGCGAACCAAGTATTCCTGTAATAATGGATTACAGTCTGCATCGTCTTTTCTCCCCCCGTCCCTGGCACAGGGATGTCCCCCGCCACAGCTCTGGTCTGAGGGCAGGTTGTACGCCGGGGCCATCTGCGGTTTGCTTCATTCCTTGGGCTTCCAGTCGGAGCGTTGGACTGCTGTGAGCCCAGGGAATTCTGTGGGCTGGTGTGCTACAGGTGGTGTGTACTGTTAGTCATAGTGGGAATGAAAAAATATGATGGAAAAGTCTTCTTTTTTTTTTTTTTGTTGTTGTAGAATTGGGGTAATTCTCTTGGCCAAAGGGATGAGTATTTTTGTTAAACGGTTTCAGGTCTACTGTTGTTGTAGGTCAAGATCATCTTCTTTCTAGTACTGTACCCTGTCCCTCCCGCAAACATGCGCACACCCTGCTCTGGTCTGCTGGGAGCCCCGGCCTCCTGGCGCCCGTGCTTTGCCCTGGGGGACAGCAGTTTGTGTCTCTGCCCCGTGTCTGCACCAGCGATGGTTGCTACAGACCCTCCTGCGTGCTGCCCAAACACACCCACTGCAGTACAGTCTTGTGAGGCTGCCAGCGAGGAAACGGGGAAGAGAAAGAGAGAGCAGCAGGATGAAGCACTCTTAGCGTGGCTTGTGCTTGCCAGCACTCGTTGCTGCTAGACACGAGTTCCCCTTACAGATACGTGCGCGTACCTGTTCCTGGGGAGGATGGGGCAGAGCCCCCTGCTAGTGCTGCCTAGTTCCAAAGCACGTTGAAGTCAGAGCTTGGTCTGCTTGCAGCGTATTTCATCCATAGTCCAGACCTCTCAAGATAAACTTCCTCCTTCGTTCATCTGAAATTTCAAAAACAAAGGTTGTCTAAACCTGGATGGCTTCATGACAGCGTGTATTGGTATCTCGTGTAAGAAGACAGTGTCTAGAGGCAGCGCTTACGCCGTGCCACGAGAGAGGTGATGTGTTCTGCGGAGCTCTGGCAGTCTGGATTTCGGTCAGACGCACAGCCAGCCGTGGGGGGAGCGGAGCGAAAGGCTGTAGTGAGTCATTTGTAAATGGCAGAATAAGCTCACAGCACATCAGCTGGCTAATTGTTCTCCAGTGTTTTGGAGGTATTATGGCAAAGGTGGGCTTTGGGGAACAATTTAAGGGCTTTAGTCACTAATATCAAAGCGTGTGCGTGTGGTATTTTTGGAACAGCCTCTCAGGTAAACTCCCAGTAGCTTTTCTCTGACTCTTCAAAGACCTGGAAATGTTAGAGAAGGTGAAGTGTTGCAATCTGTCATTAAAATAGCATTTGATTAAATTTAGTAGAAGTAAAGAATCTGCTAGGGCCTAAACCCCTAAAAATGGCAGTTTCAGTTTTAAGTAGAAGCTGGAGAGCAAAGATAGTGGCTTTTTTTCATGGCATGAATAGAGGGTTTAAATAGGAGCATTATATGCTAGCTTTTTAGAATATGGAAAATTTTAAAAAGTGGTAAGGATCTAAATGGTGGCAGAGAGATTTAACTCGAGATGAAGCAGTTGCTACTCCAGCTATAAGCCTGGAATTGTACTCGAAGTATAGTGGCTGTTGGAGATGCAGATGCGTGCTTGCAGCTGTTGTTGCTTTGCAGCTAAAGTTCAGTTATAACATTCCTGACAGCCGGGCTTTGTTCAGTTGCCTTGCTTGTTTCAAAGTCCTCATCAACTCGGATGAGTTCCGTGAGAGGTGAAAATCAGAATCTGGAGGTCTCCCAGGAGATGAGGACAGAGAGGAGTTGCAGCCAGTCGATGCATTCAACTTTCATCCGGTGTTTTTAGAGACACTTTAAAATGTTGCCTCAGTAGCTTAGTTTTAATGTCAAATATTTCTATTTTTGTCTGTGTTAATTTATTGATTTTTTAAAAAAATTTAAACTACTTTTTTCTTTTAAGTTAATTTAATGTAGATCTAGGTTTATATGTGATTAGATGTTTTAAACATTCATAACATTTGCGTCTGTTGTCTTCAGTGAAATTGCATGAGGGTGAATCTTGTTCACTGTACCAACTGCGGAAGAAATGATTTAGAAATGTGTTACCTTGTTTGCTCAGCAGTCCCCTGAACATGCTTTATCGTGTAGTTACCATGAGGCACAGTAGTGCCTTTCATCACAAGCTGGGCTGTGAATTGTCAGGCAGCAAACTTTCCAGTTGGATCATTTTCATCCTTGTACATACGAAACTAATCCTTTCTTGGCCGTATTTGTATCCACGTGTGCCTGATGCTTGAGAAATTGGTGTCAAGAGCATTGCACAGATGAATGCCACACCGAGGAGAATACAGAAATCAAATTACATCTTCATAAAAACTTTGTGTTTTGGTATGATGGAATGAACTAATTTTGAAGTTCCATCTCAAGACTATAATTATTTTTTTTTTATCAGGGTTGTCTGCCTCGCTTTCAGTTTGAGCCGCGAGAAGGTTCAGTTTGCAGGATGCAATTCAGTGGCATTTTTTTAGTACCATGGAAAGGATTTCTGTATGCACAACTTCTCAGAAGGTGATAATTTGCTTTATCTAGAATTCTTGATTAATTTTTTTAAAAGTTTACTGGAAGTTTGGGTTGTGATTATATTGTCATTTTTGAAGTGGGCTGGGAGAAAATCTGTGAAATATTATTTTTTTATAATCTCCAATCAAGTGACAGTATTTTTTAACTCAACAGATACCTTTTGTGTGAAACAAGTTTTGCTGTTATCTACTGTTAGGTTTTTTTAATTAAATGTTGCTAGTTTCTGCAGTCCTTGTTTGTTCTTAGGGGTTCCATGCTTGTTTTTAAAGCTTCTTATCACTCAGAAGTTTGTTTCTACTAGTTGGAATTCTGACATGGCTCAGTATCAGAGTGCCAAGGGGCAAGCTTGAAAATTTGTCTCAAGTTTTTGACGAGAAGAAAGTGGTGCAGAGTAGCAAGGTGGAGAGAATCGCAGGAGTAGCACAAGGTTGTGTGAAGAGTCTTTCTTACAGCAGAGACTCGAATGAGAATTTCCAAATTTCATTCTCGCACTGCATCTCTATGTCATAGTTCCTGTCCCAGTCATTTAAAGGATTTACCTGTAAGAAGTCCTAAATTTCCACAGTTTGTTCTGAAGACGACACTTCCAAGGCATTATGTGATGCGAGATGGAAACATTCAGTATGCAAATTCAATAAGCAGATTTTTCGATATTTATTGTGGTATTACCAACTGCTGTGGTGATGACAGATGTACTGAACCTTCATAATCAGGAAATCTGAAGCACTTCCGTCTGATCTTACTCCTCATCAGGGTTTGAGGTTGATAGAACTTCTAATTCAGGTTGGTGTTTTAAAAAACATATTTCTTGGGAACTAGTATCTGAACATAGGACCCCATCTTTGGACATTACAAACAAAAGGCCCATTAAAAAACTTTACAGTTACATTATTCATCTATTGTAGGTGATTTTATTTTGATAACAGAAGGTGGAGGTTTTGGAGTGCTTTTGTTGTTGTTTTAATACATTTTTAGTTCCAGGTACCTGAAGCACCTGCTAAAACATTGGCCTGACCTAGTCCTTATTTTGTTTAGTTTAGAAACCTTTTTCTTCTCTTTTCTGGCTTTGCAGAATACAATGACACATCCTCTCCATGGTGTCGTTCAAGATAGACTTGAAGGAGTTTACCTTGCTACCGACACTATCTGAAGCTGGCAAAGCACGTGTTTGTAACTGATGTTCTGCAGAGATCAGGAGGTGCAAAGGCCTCTGTGGTTTTTACGCTTGCATGGGGGAAAAGTAGCTGTCTTCCCTCTGCAACTTAAAGGAATGGACGCTTTGCAAACCCCGGTGTTGTTCTGTTGAGGCTTCCAGGAGGGGAGAGGCTGGGGCAGAACGGTGGTGGTGAAGTGCCCAAGCTGAGTCCGTTGTTGTCCTGGTGAAGCTGTGCTTCCTCCCTGCCGTCTCAGCCAGCCCGCGGCTTGCAGTCCACTGTCTGCTCCTCTCTTTCCATTCCTACCGCGGACGTTCAGAGCTCTGGAGAGCGTGGTTGACTTTGGGCTTTTCTTATATTTCATAATCTTTATATGGCGAATACTGTTTGTGTGTGGCTGTGGTCTCAGGTCAATCTGGTACATTAAATCTGTTACTTGCTTTGGTTGCTCTTAGACTTTGTAGTAGCATGGGCTTGCAGCGCGCTTGGCTGAGGTCAGGTTAGACCTCGGGATCAGTCGCAGCTGCTGAGACCGCTGCGCCATCAGGTTTTACAGACTGTCTCCAGCAAAGTAAACAGCCCCTCCTTTAGGATGGTGGGAGAATCCTCCATTGTGAAAACAACCCATTTGACACTAGAAGGGAAGTGTTCTGACTTCTAGAGGCCGCTGACCTCTTAAAGCTTCGCAGTTGTTAATTCCCGTATTGCCTGTGCATTGCGGAGGTCCTGCTTTGAAAGACATTTACTGCAGATAAGCAAAACCAGACAATTTAACACTAGAGTCACATATGTAAAATGTTTTTGGAAGAGCAGGGCTCTTCAGAACTAAAGTTTAGTAGGTGCAAAACCAGATGCAGTTGTAGTTAGAGAAAGAAACTGAAAGTCGAGGCTGGTGGAACCAAGCAAAGGAGACGCGCTGGGCAGCTGTGCCTGCGCTGTACGTGCGCTGCAGGGTGTAAGCTGCAGTTCTGTCAAAACGAGGGAGTATTGCGTTTGGGTCAGATCCTTTACAACGCTTTTTTTAAAAGATGGAGTCTACTCTTCCTGCTTTTGCTTTGCTGCACGCCCAAAGGCAGCTCGTCTGAGCCTCGGGGCTCCCGCTCCACAGCAGCCAGATTCCCTTTGGACCTGGAGTGGTGATCCAGTCCCTCCGTTTCAGTTCAGGTAAAGTGGGATGATACCAGTCTGTGCCGTGGTTGACCTGCTGAGGTGCTCTAGCAATAGGGCAATAACCTGATGTGATTTAGTTTGTCAGCTTTTCATGTCTGTTTTCTGTGACACCAGGTTTTCTAGACAGGTGGAACATTTTGCTTATGCAGGCAGCTTTGCTGAAGGCTCGCCCCTCAATATTGGCTTCTCTCGCATTTCAGTTTTTATTCCCATTGCTGAGTTTGAAACAAGCCACAGTCTGTGTCTGCTCTACATGCATTTAGTGGTGGTTGCCAATGGAAGTGTTTGTGGATTTCACCGTATCAGATTCGGATGTCCTGAGCTTTGGCACTTGGTGAAAACATTCGCGTCAGTTGTGTTGCTGTATCCTGATCCTGGCTGGGTGTTCACAGCCTCTGGCGTCCTCTAGCAGTCTGTCCAGTCAAAACTGATTCTCTAGCTAGTGCATTTATGGTTACTTAAATTGAGACACAGAAGTTGTTAAAGTCATCTTTGTTTTGCCTGAAGATGCTGCAGGGGAGTGTCGAGATCCCTGAGCTGGTCGAAGGAGGTGCAGGCTCTGCGCCGGCGGGAGACCAGGAGGCCAAGTCCCGGTGGGACTGGTACCTGTGCATGGGTTGGTGACCAGTAGCTTTATTTGCTAAGAAGTTTTTAGAAATGCAGAGTGGCTGCACATTGCATTAGGTCATATTTAGAGTCTGGTTTTAGAGAGACAAACCCATTTTGAAGCTGGCAATTGCTGCTTGTGCGGAGGAGTGCTACGCCCGGGCAGCGCCTTCGCGTGCGGCCGCGCCTGAGGTGCAGCCCGAGAGCTCTTGGGCGGCTGGGCAGAGGGGAGGGAGGCCCGACTTTGTGTTCCAGCTTCTTTCTTTTTGTCAATTTGTAAAATGAGGATAGCAATTTTGTAATTCAAAGCTTTAGCTTCTCGCTGATGGTCATTACTGGACATCCTTTAATTAAAAGGTTAAATAAATTCAAGTAACTCCTTGCAAAGATGAACTCAAATCTTGCTGTGCATATGCGAGTCATTCTTAAACGATACAAAGACCACGTGATACGGGCAATCAAATGCTTAATAAAGCAAGTCATTACTTTTATGGTAAATTGAAAAAAAAAGTTCTTCTGGGATTTCAACTGTAAATGAATCCTTGAAAGTCAGTAATTAGATTAGTAAAGGATGACGTTTTAATATGCTGGCAGGAACATAGAGGGATTTGTCAGGGGAAGCAAAAACAGACTTTGCACTGAAGTGGCTTAGGTATATTTATAGTGCTAGTGACTTTGTGTGTGTGTGTGTGAAATCTTTGGACTATTTTAATATAACATGAGGCTTTGAGCTTTAGCTAACTCAAGTTGCTCGTTTTATGAAGTTACATTAGTACCACACTGTGAAGTATTTTTAAATATTAGCATTACTGAGTATTAAAAGTATTTCATAAAAACATTTTTTAAAAACATTTTCTGTAGATGCTGTCAAAAGAATTGATGTTTAGTGTATAAAGAAATAAAACTCTGAGGGCTGTAAGGTACCTGTATGTTTCTGATCACCTCGGTTTTTGAGGGGTTAGGTATTTCTTGAGGATAAATTGTTGTCATTAAAACCTACTAAAAATAACGGTGCAGTTAAGCCTTTCAGGTTACAGGAAGCAGATTACCTCCAGCCACACTTTTGAACTGTCTGAAAGGATTTGCGATCGCAGATACTCAGACTTACGTCTGGAGAAATGCTGTACAGCACAGTGTTTTGCAAGTTCCTCGGCTGATAGGTTTCTCTCCATATGTAACCTTTGAAGTCTGGTTTCGGTTGTAATTCTAGCATGTAAACACTAGATTCAATTTTGTATTCCTCTAATGAATGCAACAGGATGGAAAGGAGTTTGCAGTTGCTAATGATGAGCTTTTGTACTGTTCTTAATACTCGTGGGTATGTCTTTTCTTCAGGGATTTCAAAATTGTATTAGTACCTTTTTTAATTGTTTTTTTTCACATGCTGTTTACAATGAAACTGCAAGCATGGGAGGCTGTGCGTGCATGTGCTTTTCGGTTGCTTTGCTGAAGGAAATGCAGTGGAGCAATCTCACTTCAAAGGACGCTCGCTTTTCCTTGTGCCCCACCTGTCTCCTTGCGCCGGCGCCGTAGCTGGGGCAGCAGAAGCCACTGGTGAGGTGATCGCAGTGTGTTCTGCGGAGGTTGGACATTTGTCAGAGGGTCGTTACGAGGACTTTGGTTTGGGAGACAGTCCAGCTCCTTACACGAGTAGTGTTACAACTGGTAGTTTTTTCCTGTGTCAGTGAAAAGGCCAAGAATAGACAAGATCACACGTGGGAATCACAGAATCACAGAATGGTCGGGGTTGGAAGGGACCTCTGTGGGTCATCTAGTCCAACCCTCCTGCTGAAGCAGGGTCACCTACAGCAGGCTGCACAGGACCGTGTCCAGGCGGGTCTTGAATGTGTATGTGTGTGTTTGTAAGAACTGGGTGCGCCTTTTGATGCTGTAAATTGTTTCGAAGATGAGAAAGAGCTGTGAGTGTGGAACCCCTGCTACAAACAACTATGGAAAAAATCCACCAAGGCAGATTAGAAAAGCAAACCGGTGAATTGGAGCCAGTCCGCCCCGTAAGACTCTCCGATGACGCTGTGTTGAATTCTGACACGGGGCGGAGGATCAGGGTGTCAGTCTGGGCTCCTCGATGTTCCGCGGCTCTGCCTGGGTTTGCTCTGCTTTGTGCTCTGCCAGGGAAGGGGGAGGTGGTGAGGACGGGTGGTTTGATACGCGAGGCAGCTGAGGAAGAGTTGCTGTTGTGGCTGCAGAGCTGCGTACTTTGTGCCAACTCAGAATTGTTGTTAAAATACAGGGGAGAGGGGTACTTCTACCCCATCGTTTTAATAAACATTTCTGTAGCTGATTTTTCAACTAAGACTAATAATAAGAAAAACTACAGTTGAGCCAAAAATGACAAATGTTACTGATTTAAAATAATACTTGCATATTTTTAAATATTAAATGGAACTAGGTAAATCGGAAGCATGTAAATATCTGATTCTAAATCTGCATAATTATTTCCAAGAGGTAATTTTGCTATGAGCTATTAAAACACAAAGAAATGTATTATTCCCTTTGAGATGATCTGTACCCCAGCTGTGTCCTACATCTCTTGGCTTGTTTCCTTTTTGCTGTAGATGTACAGACGTATATATAGGTGTACTGTGCGACTGTGCAGTTACTGCCGTGTGAAATCGCTTGTTTTAAAATACATACATGTACACACATATATATGTAAAATATATATATGTATTTCAAAACAAGCAGTTTCACACGGCAGTAATAGCACAGTCACACAGTTTAGGGCTTTGTAAAATATGTAATTTTAAGAATGTCAATGTGGTTCTTAGCGACTTTTATAAACACTTTTCTGAATCTGTTATCAGCACTTCCCATCCTAAGAGAAACTGCACATTTTTCAGTGATTGTTCCACTGGTTACATTTTTGTCTGCCGTTTGTTCTGGATTGATGTAATCTTGATACTACTAAAATTTCAAGGGCTGTTGACGCATTTCACATAGCCTAGGATTGCCTGTTCTCCAAATGTATGGATCGTGCATCAACAGTACTAAGTAGCCTTACTGTGTTGCCTAAAAGCCTAGCTAATTTATTTAATATTCTCTCTTTAAAGAGAGGTCTCTGGAAGGGGTAACGTGTTTTAGGAGGCTCCTTCTCTTTAAAGGGGAACTCAGAATTGAATAGCAGTACTTGTTGATCAGTGATATTATTGTAGCCAAAGGATGCATGGGTGGTTTAATAGGAAGTTTTTGCTTCAAATTTCTTGATGAAATGTAGTGTTCTACAGAGCTGTGTGAGGAGTGTAGTTTTTTATTCTGAAATGCACATGTACACTTTATTTGAAAGGTCTGAATGGATCATAAATACATTTAAGAAATAAATGATACGTCACATGTTTTCACGTTCTGTCTCGTGATGACTTTTATGTAACCGTGCTGATAAAGGTGTGTTCATTTGGGAGTGGGTGGGGTTTATTCCTCTTATCTTGATTGCTCTAAATCATCTGGCTTGTACGTAATTGCCAAGAGCAGGAAAACCTTCCAGCGTGCGTTTTGTGTTATGCTTTATCCATGGATGATGTAGGGCACTGTAGGCAAACTCCTCTCTGTAATTTTCCTGTGGGAAACTTGAGCCCTAAAAGGAAACGAACCCAGCGAAAGGGCTGGATATCACAAGGGATTCACTTTTATTTTTAGAATTGCACTATATTGCCATATTTGGACTGAAAGTATGCTGTATCAATGCACTATTGTATCAAATTGCAGCTGTCTAACCATTCTGAATTTCTCTGAATTATTCAGGTTTTTTCCACAAATACTATTTATTTGTGGATGTTCTTGGTAAGTGCTAACTCCAGGTAACACTTACATTCTCCGGGCAGCGTTTCTTGTGAGAAGTTAACAAGTCCATTGCTTTGAAAGCAGGTTTTGTGATATTTCCGTAAGGTCTTGGCAACAGGTGTAATTCTTCTTACCGAATGCTGCTCACAGCGGTTTGGTCGACAACAAATGCAGGAAATGCACTCTGTGTAAAAGTCAGTGTAAATATTGTTTGTTAAAAGTAATCTTGGGAGTGCCATCAACCTGTGAAATAGACCTGGCAACGCAGTATCCTACAAATATTGAAAAAGGCTATCGAAAACCTTTTAATATTTTTGGATGTACTTAAAATGTACAGATCTGCTCAACATAACTCACCCCCATTCTGTAATATTACCCTTGTTGCTGCCTGTGAAAATTTCAGAGAGATACGGCTTTTTCTGCTTGTTGCAACCGCAGGAAGCTGTCAGCGGGCTTGTCGCTCCGTTGAACGGCTGGTCGCTGCTTGCGCCGGCGTGCCACGTGCTGGTCGGAGCCTGGGCACAGCAGGTGAATGCCACCGATGGGCTGAGTCTCTGGGCCCTTCTCTCAGCGATCACTGACCGTGTGATGAAATCCTTGCGAAGTCAGCAGGACCTTCCGAAGAAGCAGTTGCCGTGTGAAGATTGGTCCCATTGTGACAGGAGTGAGGAGGAGAGTTTGGGTTTTGTGGTGGATGTGTCGCATAACTCACCCCAGTGAGCAAAATTCCACATTTCACGTCATTCTGATGACAGGGGCAGGGGGAATCTGAACTGTGGACCTCACCATTTTTCCCTTTTTGTATCATTTTTGAGGTCAGCCTGTGTCTAGGTAAAAGCTTTATGTTTTTTGACCCTGTCAGATTTCCCCAGTAGCCTGGTGAGACAGGAGTTGATCTTTGGGGGGCAAGCCATTTCCAGCAGGCAACTTCCTCTGCTTCCTGAAGAGTTCTTATTTCAGTTCCATCACAGATGTTGTCTCTTCAGCAATTCTTTGCTGCTGCTTCTTCATCCCATTGGGTTTACGTAGAGGATTAGGAGGAGTAAACCTGAACTGTTGAAAAATGCAGGTAGGTCGGCCCCATGAAGAGCACTAGGAACTCCAGCTTTCCCCTGTTTTTTAATTCTGGCTTAAGCTACAGAAAAAGCTACTGAAGTAACACTGTCTCAGTCTGAAGACGTCAGTTGAGGTTGTAACTGCATGATATGGTTTGCAGAGCCTGGAATGGTCCCCAGAAGATCATGAAAATACAAGGAAAATGTCTTTTAGGTGTGTCCAGTCGTGGAGGTGGGCACCAATACACTTTTATAGACAGGCTGATGAAACAAATGAGCTTTTAGCTGCTGGGCTGTGTCCTGGCTTCCATAATTACAAGGTTTCTTTTTAAATCAACTGGAGGTGAAGGTTTCAGTATAACTCCACTAATATATTAAAGTGCATGAAAGAAGGGGAGGAAGTACACGTTCTTAGTCTGAGCATCTATATTTTCCTGCTTTCCTTCGGAGCAGTGAACTGTTGTGAGAATTTTAATCTTCACTATGCTGCCCTTAGTTCTCATGGCTGTTTTCCATTCTGTTTTCTTTATTACTTTCTTTTTCTTCCTGTCATTCTTAGCTTTCTATTTTTCAATCCCAGTTTGTGAAGGGTGTGGGTTCAGAAGGGTTTCCTTCAGTTCCCAGTCCCCTGAAAGCATGAGAAATTGCCCATTGAGCCAATTCTCACAGCAAGGTATAAAAATAGGAGTAAAGAAAAGGTTACACAATGCTTGGATTGCAGCAGTTTGTACTAATGGGGAGATTTCAAAGCCATGGTTTGGAAAACATTTTTTAAACCTTATCATTTCCGTTAATTTTTCTTTCCCCAAGCTATGTTTCAGCTGCAGGAACTAGCGTTACAGATTGCTTGAAGAATTGTACTGAAACGGAGGAGTCAAGTGCTGAACAAGTCACGCAAAGCCAGAGAGAGCCCACTAATTAGTTCTCTTTAGCCATAATGAGTGAGTTGTTTGAGAAGCCTATCCTAAGAGTTTCCAGCCAGATGCTTTGGTCTCTGCTGGAGTAAGTGGATTACAAGTCAAGTGGATTTAAGGTGATTTTGCTGTTGCGGCGGAACATGGGTACCACTCAGGAAATCCACTTGTTTGGTGCCCTGGTTTGCCATCAGCAGGCAGCGGCACCTGTGCTGGCGCGAAGCAGAGCATTTTGCTGTGATTCCGCCTGGCAAACTTTTAAGAAACTGAAAGTTACCGTGAAGACTGTAGTCACATGCTTTAAAGCTTTCAGAATTTTTTCTGAGCGACGTCTTCTCTACTTGCAAAGCTAGCTGAAGCTAACAGCCAGCCATTATCTATCTTGGTTTTGTTGACTTAAAAGGCTTGGAGTTATACAAAATTTATTTAGCATTGGATTTTGTTTGTTTCTGACTTCCTTATAATGAGACCGACCTCTTTGGCACGTTAATTACTATCAAATTGAAATGCTGAACAGTACTTTTGATATAATTTCCAAAACAATCCAATAACTTGATTCTAATAGCAGTGTAATGCTTTCCTGATGAAATGTCTGTGTTAAGCCACAGAGAGGAGCATTAACCTTGGATTAAAATTGAAAGAGAAAATCAAGCACACTGTGGTAATTTTGTTGTTCTTGCTTGCAAAATCATTTAGTGAAGAAAAAGATCAACTAAGAGCTGTATGTAGTGATCTTCACACTGATTACATCATGTACTTTTTTACTACCTATTCTAACCTTTTTCCATTTTGTCTAACCAGAAACATGGGTTATTTGGATATAGTAAAACTTTTTTAAAAATAAAACATCTCTTCTGTTTTGCTTCCACAGAGCACCTTGTATGTTTGTAGTGTTAACCTGGGCACTGTTACATGGTAGTCTGGCATGTGGAGAAGACTGACTGTTTCATTTGTGTGTTCAGTCATTGCCAGGGAAGCCGCCGAACAAGGGAAGCTTTGACCCTTTCATTAGCGATCGTTGCCTAATGGGTATCGTGGCATCCTTTCAGATGATTCCCACTACCAAGGAGCTCTTGCTCTCTAGCTGCCCAGGAAAATCATGTTTTAAATAGTAGAAAGAGAGACCAATCACAGGCAAAAAGAAATACCTACAGACAAACTGAGGGCTTTTGTTTCTGTTTTATTTTGGCAGTTTGGGTAAGAAGGATGGTGATAGCAATCAGCTGGATAACAGCTGGTCGTGACTGCCTCAAAAGTTACAAGGCATTATGGTGAAACGCATCCATGCAACATCTGAAACCTGATTAATCAGAAATCACATATATGGCATAAAATCGTAGAGGTCAATTCAGATTTTTTCATTCAATATGATGAGCACAATTTCAGATTCAAAAGGCATACTAAAAATGCCTATTACGTGCCAGGTAAATTAAATGTTTTAAAGAGAGCTAGAGCGAGTGATTTGTGTTGTATGCTACTCATAGAATAAATTAGGTTGGAAGGGACTTCTGGAGGTCATCGAGTCCAGCCTGCTGCGCAAAGCAGGGCTTACCGGATCAGGTTGCTCACAGCCCTGTTCAGTTGAGTCTTGAACCCCTGTGACGATGGAGACTTTACAGCCTCTTTCAGCAACCCATTTCCATCCACGTGGAAGAAGCTGCTTGGTCTTCCAGTTCGCATAAATATTCCTTGTAAAGGTTTTGGGAACGGCTTCAAGTCTTTTCACAGCTATTTTCTGTGTGCCCTGTTAGTAATTTTTCCATTTGTGTCACTGTTTGGTGTGTGTTTTTAAAATACGTATTTCTTATTGTTGTTTTCTGTATTACCGGAGGACGTATGCTGTGTATGAACTATTGCCATTGGCTTCCTGAATAACCAAATTACTTCCTTTGCTGATGGGAGAGGGTAGGTTTTTCTGTTTTCAGAGGATACTTTTCCTTGCAGTGCTGTGAGCTCTGGCTTAAATGACTGCACTAGAAATAGTTTCAAGCTGAATGAATGAGATGGATCAGAACAGCTCAGTCACATGTCTGATACTGACAGAGACTCGAGAAGACCTCAGCACGGGAATGGCACCTGCTTGTTTTCCCACATGGAACGTGAATCTGTTGTAGAGGGCAAATTAGTTTAAGCTGGACATTGTTCATAAAAGCTTGTGGTTTCTCCTGATGTGCCCGTCACAAACGTCTTCCTTCCATGTTCTGGAAACCTTTTTACAGGATGTTTCTCCAAGGTAGGACTAGGATTCCTTCTACGCCGTCCTCAGCAATACTGACAATTCCCAATAGGGTGGGCTCTTTGAGGCCAGTATTGCCAACTGATTTAATGGAGATTGTTTGGTGCTTAAATCACTCAGATGAAAGTCGGGAGGAAAAGGCCTTACGTTTCCCGTTTGCTGTATTGAATTGTTACGCTTTGTCAAATCCCTTTCATCTGTACCAGGATGCCTTTTGTGTAGGACTTGCCCTTGGTGCAGACTTGCTTGGTGTTTCATCCAGTTGGTCTTTTCAGGCCATTGTTCAAGTTTACTGCTTTTCTTAATTGTGTGCTGTTTGTTATTGTCCAGCCTTCCAAACGTCTAAGACATCTGAAGCTGATTGCGTTAGAGCAATGTCGAGAGCAAAGTTCCACCTTCCTCGTGCTGAGATGCCCAGCTCGTGTAGGCAGCTGTCTGTGCGTTATGTTTTGCTATATGATGCTGTCTTCTCTGGGCTCTCATGCAGTTTTTCACTTTTCTATTGTCAAATTTTGTGGAGGGGGTGAAGAGAAGTTTCTCTAGCTGAGACTAAGGGACAGCATTTTGGACAGCAGCATCCAGCTGCTTGCAATTGACTGTTACTCTCCAGAGTTGTGAGATAAAAGAAATGTGACTGGGCAGTATTCAGAAGTCTCCAAGGGAAGGCTGCCGTCTGCGCTGCAATGTCCTGGAACACTTTTATGGGTGTGCTGTTTCTGCTGCTCACGGACTGTTCCCAGATGTGCTTAGGTAACCAAATCTATCAAGATTGTGATCTGGAGCTGCCAGCCTGCAGGCAGCCTGTTCTGGTTGAGTAGGCTGTGTTTTGTTACGTGTAGAACAGTGCACAGAACACAGTGCCAATCTCCTAACTCTCAGTCCTAACATATTGTAATTTATATTCTTTTGATGTGTCTTAATTTACTTTTTTTTTCCCTAATAGGAGTCCCCGCAGGACAGTGCTATCACCCGAGACATCAATCGAACGTTCCCTGCTCATGATTATTTTAAAGATACTGGAGGAGATGGCCAGGACTCCCTGTACAAAATATGCAAGGTATTCTTTAAATTCTTCTTGACTGGTTTTTGTAACTTGTATTTAACAGCATTAACAGATGTCACTGTTACCTGAGAAGAATGCGTGTGTATTACTGTTAACTGTATCATGGAGACAGGCTCCGGCACTGGACTCGGTCTGCTTCTTCGTGGTAGATGTTTAGCTGGCTATAGTGCCATTCAGATAGGAGACCTAAAGTCTTAAGCCTTTCTGGATTCCTGAACACTAAGGTGTTTCGTGCAGAGACTGTGTGATTCCAGACATGGCAGTCAGGATCAAGCTGGGCAAATGATAGGCTGTGATGGAGATGATGAAGAGCAGCTCCCCTTTGCCTGCAGAATGCTCGCTAGTTGTCAGTATTGTCGAAGTTGTGCTGGCAAAGTTAGGGCCACATGCGGGAAATGATGCTGATGTTGCCTCTTGAAAAAGAAATGCTCTTATGGTGGGTGTGTCCTTTATGAGTGATGTGTGCCATAAGCTGCTGTTGTCACACATAGTTGTCTTTAAAACTGGAGATACCTGTGTACCTCTCATAAATGTTATAAAGCCATAGGCATGCATTGAAGTTGCTTATTAAAAGGAAGAAATTAGCAAAAATGGACAGCTTTTTGTTGTATTCGGTTCTCTCGGTTGGAATGTTTTAAGCTTCCAGTGCTTGCTCTTTTGTGTTCCTGGTGTTTCTCCCGCTTCCTAATGTCCCTGTAGCACCTGTTTAGAGGCAAAAACACTCAGATAAGTGGTTTAATAGGCTGCAGCATTCTTGGTGCATCACTGTAACCGGCCACTGCCACTATATATCAGTTTGATTTTCATACAGGTTTGTTAGAATGGCAACTGATGCACCCCGTGAACCCTTCATGGAGCGGCGTTCAATGCAGTGTTTTGTTATCTCTGTGTTTGTAGCTTGAGACAGATATGCTGTAAAGTCTTGATTCTCTTGATTTTAGGCCTACTCTGTCTATGATGAAGAGATTGGCTACTGTCAAGGCCAGTCATTTCTTGCTGCTGTGCTGCTTCTACATGTAAGTGCTGGGGTTTTTTTCCCCATGTTTGTTTTAAGGTTAAGAATAAATAGTGCTCCACTTGTCCAGAACAAACATTGGTAACTGCTGAAATAGTATGACTGCAGACCACATACCCACTTATATGTAGGTCAATAATAATGTGGTTTTAGACAGAGAAGAGTACATTGTTTAAAATTTACTGCGGTATTCGTAACGACTCTTGTTCTACAGTCAGCATTCATTTCACTGTGTTTCTGTTTCAGGACCCCTTCCATTCGAAACTCTGCAGGCTTGTACTCATGATCACTAGTAGGCATGGAATTTGTGTATAAGACAACACTGTAAATGTTTCTGTTAAAGGGTTTCAGGGTCAGATTTAAGCTCTTTGAAGACGTTTCTATTGGAATCAGTCAGAAATATGGATGGTAATTACCATATGTCTTGTATACACAGAAGTATATTTATGACATTGATGGGATGTCAGCTTATTAGGTCTCAGAGCATTGAGCAATGTGCTGGCTGTGTGGGCTGTTGTACTGTAGGCCTTTGGTGCTTGGTTTGAGAGTTAGTGAAGGATACAATTATATTTTATTTTTTTAAAAGATACTGAATTATGCTTTTTTAAACTTAATTGTTGGTAGAAGCACTCTCTTCAGAGTAATATCCCTTTAATTGGTTGCTTGTTCAGAAGAGAGATTTATGGTTACTGTATATCAGAAGCAAAAGTTTCAGATTCACTCATGCTTGGGAAATAGAGGACTAGAAATCTGTACAAATTATTTATAGACTGTTCTTTTTTAAAGTAACGTCTGCTTTTTATCAGTGTTTCTATTGCAAGCATGGCTACTTGAAACTGAGTGGGGTTCCTAAGCCCAGTAGTGCTTAGAGATTTCTTTTCCCCAGCTGCTTTTTAGTGATTGTTGCTACTATAGAGAACTAAGTATGAAGACTTCTCCGCAGTTTCCGGTGGAAGAGGAGTTCTGGTCTTCAGATTTTCCATCGTGTTGTAAAGTCAGTGGAGGATACAGAAGAGACTGTAAACTCCATTCATTTGAAACAAAAAGCTGAACGATTAATGATAACAACCTTTTTAGTTCTTTGTAACTGTAATCTGAAATATTTACTTGATGAGCAATTAATTCTTTATTACTACACTGAATCAGATCAAGAAGGGTGATACTTTCTGTTGGGAGAACTGAATGCTTTTACTGGAACATACATGCTTTCTTTTAGCTTTTTCATTGTCATATGTCCTTTTTTTTTTTAGTATCCATGACATTAGAGAGACTCGCTGTCAAGAATGAACCATGTGTTATTCTGGAGTTCTTGCTTTAATAATAGCTGTTGCTTCTGGGAATAATGTATGCATTTAAAAAGGCTAAATTTCAAATAAGTTTCTTTTTATTTGATTTTCTTTGAAGTCAGCCTTTGGAGCATGGCTGCTAGGGAAGATAAATATTGAAAAGAAATGTGGCAGAAAAGGTATATGCTGAGACATACCAGTTTGGAATGTCTCAGCAAAGTTTTCAGTTTTAACAAACTCCATCTGCAGATTAATAACAGAATACTTGAGATGGATGTTCTGTGCTTTACAGGAACAAGTGATTGACCTGAAGTCAGACTTTACTGTGGAAATACGCAAACTGAATTTTGATGTCAGGGAAAAATGTCTAAACACTGATAAGCTTTGAGTTTTTCCTGCAGTTTTTTGGCAGGAAAGGGATATTGAACGTTCCCAAATCAGTGCCGAGCTGTGATATGTGGAACTTTTGTTAGCAGATACTGGTATCTCTTATTCATGCCATCTAATAAATCAACTTCAAATATAATAATGTCATTTAAAAAGGTAAATGTATTGTTAAGAATAAGGGAACGCTCCTGTTTAACATCCCCTAGTAATACTGCTTCTGTCTTAGTTACATAGGTGACAAAGAGTTAGGCTGTTCAAAATCTGTAAAGATTCTGATTCTGACGTGATTTAGATCAAAGACAGCTAGAAACTGCTTTGGTCTTAATGTCTGAAAGATGTATTTTAGTTGAGTGACTGAGAGGTGGTTTATTCCACAGAATAAGAATGAAATGCCATTTGCAACACTGGGCCTCATTATGTGTGTTAATGTTCTTGTTTACTTTTAAACTGGATAGGGCCAAATTAAAAAATAGTGGCGATTTAGCCTTTCTGTAAGAGGGAGGAGAAGGGGAGCTAAGGGCGAAGGGAGCCAAGAGAAACGTTGAAATGCTCAATGATAAATTCACTTTCCTCTCTCACAGATGCCTGAGGAGCAAGCTTTCAGTGTTCTGGTCAAAATCATGTTTGATTATGGACTCAGGGAACTTTTCAAACAAAACTTTGAAGATTTGCACTGCAAGTTCTATCAGCTGGAGCGCCTCATGCAGGTAGGCGTTCAAACTTGGGTGGAGTGCCTGGATCAAAGCCTGCAATTCAAATCTAGCTGTTTATCTCACACGTGAACAGGGCTTGTGACCTCCTAGTAAGGATGAAGAGTGTGGACTCTCCATATTGGAGGTTTTTTAAGAGTAGGGAACGGTGACTCGAGACCAGTCGGATGCTGCTGGCAGCGTGCAGTAAGTTTGAAGGCAGACGGGTCTGACCAGCTGGAGTCGCTCTGGTGTGGCTGGGCAGAGCGGTGACTTCTGAGTGCACTGCAGGCACGCCGCAGAGTGGCTTTGCAGTCTCAGCACATCCACTGACTGGCTTCCTGCTAAGGTGAGAGCTCAGAGGCTGGACTCGTTGTGCAGGTGATATAGTGTCCTTCTGAGCATCCACAACAGGGCAAGCCTTCGACATCCCTGGAAGGTCCTGCAGCGTGTCAGGCAGCTCTCTTGTCAGGCACAGATGGATACAGAAGCCTGCCTTGCTGCTCTGATCGTCACTCTACCCTACTTACTTCTGATACTTCGGGATTTCAGCTACAGTTACAAAACAGTATAAGTTAACTTTCAGTATCTGTGTGTTTGTTTTATTATTAGGAGTACATTCCTGATCTGTATAACCACTTTCTGGACATTAGCCTTGAAGCGCACATGTATGCTTCCCAGTGGTTCCTCACCCTGTTCACTGCAAAATTCCCTCTCTACATGGTCTTCCATATTATTGACTTACTCTTATGTGAGGTATGTGTTACAACTGGAGACTTGTACTGCTAGCAACTTTTGACAGTTTCTTACTATCTTGATTCATGTCCTTGTTACTATCTGTTCTGTCAGAGCTAGGCATGTGTTCGTTATTTTCATGTAGAAGTGTTATGTTTCTGCAATGAAAAAGAATTCTCAGCATTTCAAAAATACAAATTAGGAGTCAATATCTATACAAAAGATTATAAACTGTTGAATCTATGTGAGATTCTGTGCAGTGCTCATGGGCTGAGAGTTAATTTACAAATATGTGGATTCCTCTTGTTACATTGTATTATATGCAATGATAACTTTTTTTTCCTAGAATATTATTGTATGGAGGCTACTGCATATAAAATTGTGCAGCTAACTCTCATGCTGGTAATATAACAAGCTTGGAGCTCTTTCTCCTGGAAGTCTCTTTATACTTCACAGCGTATATTTAGAGAGCAAAATTCTTTACATTGAGACTTTGTATGTATTCACGTTTAGAACAGTATATTTGGTAGTATGCAGTAAGTAGCGTATTTTGAGTCAGAGCTTATTAACATAAGTGAAATCACGTTTTGTACTGAAGCATGCTTGAGTTATTTAATGATTTGGTTTTTTACTGGCCGGTTAACATTATGCACTCATTCTTCCTTGGATCTGCAGTTGTTACTGTGAAGTGGCAGTTTGCATTTCCTTTACTGAAAGGTTTCAGCATTCAGAAGTCTCCTGGTCAATGTTTTTACCCTTTCTCTGTGTCTGCTGCTTGCTGTGTCCGTGTGCCAATGTAATAGAAAGCAACAGATGGTATTGAGAAAATCAGTTCTATTTGTTTAGAAACACATTTTCAATTCATAAATAGTAAATGTGTTCATAGTGAAGTTTCAAGGGTTTTTATCATTTTAAAGTAATAGCAAAAGAATAATTTAGTGGAAAAAAAAGACAGAATCTTGAAATAAGATGAGCAACATGTCTTGATTATCAAAGTTACCCCGTAAGTATGCTACTACTGACAATAGGAACTGTTTGTATTTGATTGGACAATATAAATAAAACACTTCTAATGAGTAGTGGCAAAATAGATGATGTGGAACTCAGTCCTGAAGTGAGTCACTTCTTTTTTCGTTACACAAATTATCCAATATTTTTATACCAGAACTTAATATATTGATATATATATTGCTGCATTTGAATCCAGTGTTTTCAGAGGTTGCTATATGAAAGTTAAATTATTTTGAACTGACCATTGGTCATTGAAAGATAAAGTACACAACAGTGCCTTCATCATTTCAGAGCTTCAGACTACTAAGCAGATAGTAAAACCTATACTGAAACATGGTTTTGCTATCTGTAGTGGCTTTCCAGTAAAGATACTTTCCTAATTGTTTGCAAAATCATTCTCCGGGCCTTTGATTTAATATAGCTCCTGGTTGCACTTGTATCCTGCTTCCCCTTTTCACAGAAACTAGGCAGACAAAAACCCCACCAAATAAATGAATGTCCAGGCTTATAAATACTGAGAAGTTAATTTAGTTTGTCATTATTTTTCTCTCCAGGGAATAAGTGTTATCTTTAATGTTGCACTGGGATTATTGAAAGTGAGTATACAATATTACATTGTCTTACATGTCATCATGCACCATATAAGAAATTAAGATGCCTGTTACAAAAATGTTATGCTTTTTTTGAAAAGCTAACAACTTCCTGGGTTACGTGTGTTGTTGTTGGGCATCCCCTGTACAGCAGAGTGCTCTTGGGTGTGGGGTGGCGGGGGGATAGGAGGTGGCAGAGATAGAAACAAACGCTATTTGCAGAAGGTCAAAAAGTAGTTATGTTCTTTGGAGCTTTACAGAACTGTTGTTGATTTATTGTCTCTGGGAATTCAGTAATTGTACAAAACCTGCTTTGCAGTTACTGTGTTTTCTTTCCTTGTCTCTAGACTACCAAGGATGATTTGTTACTGACTGACTTTGAAGGGGCTTTAAAATTCTTCCGTGTACAGCTGCCCAAGAGATATCGTTCAGAAGAAAATGCAAAAAAGCTGATGGAATTGGCATGTAATATGAAGGTAAAGATGTGGTGATAGCAGCTGCAAGCGCATCTTTAATGGGTACAGTTTCTGTCTCCATGTGTAGCTTTGCAACTGGCTTGTCCAAATGCAAATACATTGCAGATGCTTTACACTGAAACACAGTAAAGCCCCAGGGTTCTCAGTGTTGTGGGCCCACCTGGAGAACTCAAAACCAGAGTGGCTTTCGGGAAGCAGTGTTCAGTGCTACTAAAAATTGGACTGCTTTAAAAAAATAGAGAAAATTACTAATGGCACTAATATAAAATAATTGCAGGCATCCCTGCAGTTCTTTGATGACATACTTCTCTGGTAGTAGCTGCAAACAGGGTAGTATCTTTCATCGAGAGCTAGTAAGGAGGTTTCCTTTAAAACAGAGTAAATAATACAGAAACAGGATGTGATCTTTCAGACAGAAAATGGCTATTTTTGATTGTGGGTGCATGTGATGTTTGTGTACTGCAGTCGGGAGCTCATTAAAAATGCATTGATAGATTTACAGATCTTCTAGGGACATGAAGGACTATGATTTGGCATTTAAAATTTCTCATAAGTCAAGCTAGGGAAATGACCTTGAGGTTTATGTATTCGCTGTGTGAAGTTTTGATTTGACTTTGCTTTATGGTGGGGGATGTATGCCACTTCTTTAAAAAGAGTTGTAAGTTAATTTCCCATTCAAGACTCTTTCACTTGCACTCTAGGTAGCTGACATAAACAGGTTAATCTGTTATGATCTTTGTAGTCGAAAGAGGGTCTGCTTTATAGGAAATTAAACAAAGCGCTGGCTGAGTTGTATGTTGTCTAGAGCTGCCACAGCTAGCTGAAGTTTTTTTATATAACGCAAAAAAGCATTGTTTTTCATGAGCAGCCCGTGTGGGAGATTTACAGTATTGGCTTCCTTCTTGGCTTTTCGTTTGGGTACTGGAAACAAGCGCTAAGACACGCTGGTTGGGAGTAGAGCTCTGACGTACTGTACGGTGTTTGGCGTGCAGATGTTTCTGAACACGAAGCTTTTGTAAGTACCTACTGCTTTCTGCGAGGGTGTGTGGAGGCTAGCAGGCTAATCTAGACTGGCTTCTGATGTGGTTGCCACAGCTGTTTGACTTCTCCCACAAATCCTTCATTAACTGTTCGTACAGTCAATGTTTAGGAAATACTGATGATCATTAAACTTCTGACTTATATAACAGAAACCATGTAGCACAGGAAAATGTCGTCTCTGGTGCTTATAAGAGCCTTCTTTTGGACAGGATAGAAACATAGAAACTAGAGTTCGGTGCATACTGTAGACTGGAGAGATGCTGTCCCATAAATGAAGTGATCTCAGTAACTCCGGTTTTCTTCGTAGAATTTATTCAGAGAGCTCTGTGAGCTCTCCTATATGTTTGAACTACTGAGGTAAACAGTGGAGGGTTGTTTTTTTTTTTGCTTGATTGTGGGGTTTTTTAGTTTTCAGTTGCCCACTAAGCCCTATTTCTTAAATATAAGAAATAAAAATCCTATCTCTGACATTGAAAATTGAGTTGTATAGAGCAAATATTGCATTACCTCACAGCTTTTCCAGTTGGTAAATATTGTAACTAAAGCTTTATGTGAGCAGTTTGGAATAAGCCCTTAAAGTGAAATTTCAAACAAAAGTTACAGTTGGGAAGTTATTGATTCCTCTTTATACATGTAACGATTGAGTTCTGAAATGGAGCTTTGATAATTTATTTAGTGCATTTTAAGGAAACGGTGATTATTTCTTTACAGTTTCATGTTGATTAATTTTAGTCAAATATGCTGGTATGGTTCAAAGTATCTTTTTTCCTTAAAATTCATTAGAAGAATTCTTTGTAGCATCAGTACCTTGAAGGCATCTTATACTCCTAGTGTAGTAGCAGTACGCGTAACAGTATTCAGCGTAGCATTCAAGCATATCTTATGTGAAACTAGTGTAGAAATTATGGAATAATCAAGAATAAAGTAAGCTATTTTAGCTCCTCAGTCGTTTAACATTAGCCACAGCTAAGATGTTGCACGTGCATCTGGTTAAGATCATGTGTAACGAACACATTTGCCTTTCCTGCTTCCAAATAACAACTTGTTCCTCTTCCCACTCTGCCAAAATTCCCTGCGTTCCCAGTGCTGCGTGGAGCAGTTAAAGCAAACGGTCTTCTCTGAGCGGTACACGGCAGGGTTGTCCACGGCTTGCTTGAGTGCTGTGTGCTTTCGGGGGGGTTAAGTGGGAGGTCCTGGAGAAGGGATGCACTGCTCTAGTGGGCTCTGCACAGATGCTGAACGCTTCTCTACCACATCCACGTGTGTTGCAGGAGTGCTGCACGTAATTGCTTTTTTTTGACCTAAAATACAAGTCCTTTGCTGTCAGTAGAAATCCCCAGCTCTGTACCCGGAAGTGTTTTTGAGCAGAAAAGGGCCTGATGTCAAAATAAATCATTTATAGGAAGGGAGAAGTAGCCTGGCTAAGGCATTGTGATTACAACAGTGTTCTGCTGAAAGGAGGTCAGTAAATGATCAGCTTGGGACAACGCTGGATTTGTAAAGTCACTCCTCAGTGTGGCAGTCAGCAGAGTTACTGCTGCCTCCTGTGCCCCTGAAAAGCTCTGGCGGGGCTCCAGTGTTCAGTTCTGCTTTCTGTCACTGTGTGAACCCAGAGGCCTTGCTGTCTTCCCCAGGGCACGGTTCCCTCTAGGGCTCCAGTGTCCAGAATCAGTGGCAATAGCAGATCTTCTTAGGATCACCTCCTTATTGGTATCTAGAGGCAAAACTGGTTTAATATACTTAAAAAAATAGAAAATGAAAATACGGTGGTGTGCCTTCCTTCTTTTCTCTCTCACGTGGCTGGATGCTTCGCTTCTCAAGGTCTGACCTTTACATAGCTTGAGATTTGGTGTATGACACCCAGTGATTTGGGCAGTGTTTCAGCAGGGCCAGAGCAGTGAAGGAATCTGCTGAAGTTACTGTCTTCATTGTCAGTAAAGTCTTAATGCTGTGCGTTTTTGTCTGGAGTGCACAGGAAGAATTAAGTTCTGCAGTTGTGATGCGGCAGCACTGACTCTGGTTGATTGGGCTGGCATCTCCATAAATATGTGGTGAAATGTTGCTGTGCAGCTCTCACTAGAGGGAGCCTAGCTACCAGTTTTCTACAGTTCATTTCAAGTAAGGTTGTTAGTGATAAAACCAAAGATGAGAGAAACATATTTTCCATTCTGCCAGTCATTTATGCATGCAAAATTTGTTTAACATGTTTCTCAGACAAGGCTTTTATAAAGAGGAAAACATAGCCGCAGCTTTTTAGTTATTTGGTTTACTGAAATAATAGTAAAGGTCCAGCAGCAACTTTCAATACTAAAGACTGAATTTAGACGCATACTAACTGGCGTGTGAAACGCTCGCAGTGGTCTTGGCAGGGTCGGTGTTGCTGAACCGTATGCGTATGGCACCGGTGACACCAGGAAAGGTGCTGGTCAGGAGCAGTTACAGTTTCTCTTGTGTCCTCTGTCCCTGTAGGGCTTGAGCACTGTGCACAGACTAGGGAACTGACCACCACCTTCCCCTCCCTTCTCACGGAAGGGGTAGCTGCGACCCTAGTGCTGGGTGTCTGTCGGAGCTGAGGACACGACTCCGGCCTTCCGAATCCCAGAGCAGCAGGGCACAGAGCATACGTGCAGCTGAGTACTGCTGCTTGCCGAGACAGCCGGGCAGCTCTGGGACTGGGCTGTTTTCTGCTGAGCTTGAGTGACACTGGCAGGGATGTCAGCTGAGCCTGCGCTTGCCCTTTCAGTGTTTGCAGTCTCATGTAAAGTAAACCGAATGCTTCTGCACGATGATAAATGTTACAGCTGAAAAAGCAGCCGAAGAAACCTCGGCATCGTTCTAGTTCAAAAATTAAACACAGCTTGTGGGTTTCGAGGCAATCTGTTGTGCTGAGCCACTGTAGGATTCGGAGCGTCAAAAAGCTGCGCAGCACCAAGGAGAACTCGGGTCGGATGCTCCTGTGGGTGCCTTTCGAAAACTTTTCTACGTTCCACAAAAGGATAAGAGGAAGGGATGCTTCTGTCACTGTGTTGAGTGGAATAGAATTTTTGAGCATGTCTAATACTTTGATACTCAAAATTGAGTGGAAATATTAGTTGTGTTTTGTAGAAGGCAGGAGTTGCCTAAAGCTTGTACCATAACCCTTTATGAATTGTGTTCTTTTATTGATATTCTGGGCAGGAACTAATGGGCTGCTTTAATTTAGATTAGCCAGAAGAAGCTGAAGAAATATGAAAAGGAGTATCATACCATGAGAGAGCAGCAAGCTCAACAGGAGGATCCTATAGAAAGATTTGAGGTAACGCTTATCTACTCCAGTCTGATTTAACACACAGTACCTGCAGGAAGTTCCTGCTTTGACTCCTTTTTCTTTGAGCTGTTTTTGCTTTGTGACCAGTTTGGACACAAGAGGGGACTGGCTACATGAACGTGGAGTGAATCTCTCTATATTGGCAATGTTAATCAGGATGGGGTTGTTGTGAGGCCACCTTTACGATGAAAAAGGGAATAGTGTGAATTTATATTTGGGCTTATACAGCTGTTGCACTGGAGCCCGTTTCTAGCACTTGTGTAATATGCCGATTGCACCAAAAGCCATGAACAGAAAGAAAATGCCTAACTGATTATAACTCTGCCTTCCACTGACTGTAATCCTGCCTTTACTCCTCTCCCTAACTTCAAATTATGTATGTTACAGTAAGTATATAATTTTATAACTATAACATAGGGATAAATTTTATATAAAAATATGTATGTGTATATGTAACACATTAACACACACCCAAATATATATATAAATTTATATATGTTAAGCTGAAGAGTTTTATGTAAACTTGCTGTAATACTGGACTTTCTTGAATATCTGTTTGTGTGCTGAGAGTGGTAACAGGAGAGAATAGAGTGGTTTTCCCAGGATCCTACTCTCTCACGTATTTCCAGCCTGCAAATTCTATTTTGAGCCAAGAAAATCAGTACTTGTAGGACCTTCCTGGCAAGGTATTGATGGCAGAATGACAGCCCCATAACTGCGTTCTTCAAAATAATTTCTGTAGCTCAACAAGTAATAGCTGATCAGAGTTATTTATACGTGGTTTCTTCTCAAGACTAAATTTGTAAATATATGTATATACTAAATATAGTATATGTATATACTAAATATAGTATATGTATATACAAATGTATATATATAGTATATGTATATACAAATGTATATTTGTAAAATAATGTAAATTTTATTTACATTATGTTATCTTTATGATATGGCTAGCTAGTTCTGTCGTCATTGAATTTCATGCAGGTAGAGTTGTCTTTGCATCCTTAGGATATAAGGTAGGCATTTGTGCTCAGGCACAGTAAGCATTGTGTTTTATAGACAAACAAAGACCTTTTTCTTCATTTCTTTTGTCTTGTTTCTCACAGCGTGAGAACCGGCGCCTGCAAGAAGCAAACATGAGGCTTGAGCAAGAAAACGATGATCTTGCACACGAGCTGGTGACCAGCAAGATTGCTCTGCGAAAAGATTTAGACAATGTAAGACACGTCTTTATGCTGTCTAGTGGAGACAAGATACGAGGGCTAATTCGGCATTACTCCTCTCACTGAGAGGAGAGAACATAAAGTATTTTTTGTTTAGGTAGGATAGGATTCTTTATTCCATGTCCTTATTGCAGACTGATGATATATAGGCCTGTGTCAGAGGTTCACAGGAAACAGGACTGGTGACTGAAATACTAAATACTCTGAAAAGCATTCAGAGTAATTTTGAGGGAGAGGAGAGGTTCTGAGCCTGTACTTCAGTAGTTGCTTTCTTCTCTGTGTGTATTAAAAGAAAGTCTAGCAGGAGCTAAGTCAGGTCTTGGAATTGTCACAGAGATAATATGGGTGCTGTATTCTGTTTTCCTTCAACTGGTATTCTTATGAGTAAGATCTCACAGCAGACAGGCCTTTGCAAAGTGCCTAATAAACCTGAAAGTCTGCGTCTGTCTGGTGCTCAGTGGAATCATATTCGCAGGTACCTTAGGCAACTCCGAGAACTCTGTTACTGTGGTTTCCGTTTGGCTTGTTGAAATCTGCCCATGTGAACTCATCATCCTGAGTTGTTTCCCATGTAGAGCTCTCAGGAGGAAACTTCAGGTTCACTTTGTGATATATGGGTTTTTTTACACTTGCTTTCCCACTCCCATACTCGTGTTGGGGAGATTTTATTAGGATATGCTTTTTTTTTGCAGGACGAGCAGAGACAGAAAGATACCGGGGTTTGTAGTGCACGTGGTAGGCTAGAACGCATTTAATCTGTCTGCTTGGGGAGACAAGGGGAAGAGTTCAAGGGCTTCTGTCTTGCCATTCTTGTTCTGTACCAAGATAAGTGCATTTCTGAAATCTCAAAGGCAAATGACTTTTGAATATCATACAGTGCAGGAGTTGACAGGCTTTAAAATGTTTCAGCTTATCTGCTTCAGAGAATTTACGGTTTCCCACGGTCTCCTGGAAACTTGCTGTTGGAAAAAATATTCATAGTAAATGTTGATGCTAATGGGTGAATGTCTCTCCTAATGAGGTTTGGTTTATGACTTTCAGGTTTATTACATCTGCTGCTCTTTAGTGTTAAAATCGTGAATCATAGAAGTACGTTCTAGAAGCAGGGTTTTCACAAAGCATTGGTGTGTTTGCTTCTGGTTACCTACGCTTTTTCACTTCGTTAAAGATAGCTCATAAAAGGCTACGCAGCCTGCCCAGCGGTTGCACTCAGAGGGTGGACTTCAGCAAAAAATGTACTGAAGAAGCTTTTTGTATCAGCTATGAACTGTTGTTTGTGGCTGCTTGAGCCTGTACAAGACAGTTATGCTTTTACATTGATTCGTGTAAATGGAGAGCTGAGAGAGGAACAAAATTAAGCAAAATCTCTGAGATACCTCATTGGATATATAACAGTCATGCCTTCAAAGATGGTAAATGATGTTGGCAGCATTTGGGTTATCCCCCAGGAGGAGATAGGTAGGTTTGATCGTACTTTAAGACCCCGATTAATTCTTCTAATTGGATCCTGAAATTATAAATTTCATTCTACTAGCTAGATGTCCTGAAAGAAAAGCACCAAAGGACATTGTTTAACACAGCTTTTCTGATACCTTCATAGCATGTCTGAAATCTTGCAGCCTAAAAGATCAAAGCAAAGCATTTGGAAATACAAGAATTTCCTTAATATCCTTTGCCCTAGACCAGAAAATAGGCTTCATTTTTCTACTGTTGTTGGACTCCCACATCCCAGTTTTCTTTAACTTTAAAACAGCTTAAAAACGATGTATAATGAAAAGATGTTCTCTTTGCCTTTGCCGTCTGTTTTAAAGGATCAGCAGGACTTTAAGGACTAAAACTCACTTTTTGATTTTCTTCCTTTGAAGGGAATTGGTACAGCTACTTTCTGAAGATTTTATATATCAGTTGAGTTATTGATCTATTTTTATGTAGAATTCGTACACCTATGGGGAAGTTCTGTGTTGCTGTGTATAAGACAGGAAAAGGTGTCTTGGCTTTGCAGAGAGAGTTTTGAGTGGTTTATAAAGAGCCTGAGATATTTCAGCGATAGATCTTTGTTCTTAAAAAACTGCAGTGAAAAAGGATTGTCTGGTTCTGGTGGGACATCTGTTCTTTAAGGAGAAAAGGGTCCGACCCTTATGTTTGCTTTGGCAGCCAAGTTTTTCACAGTGTTTTCTGGATGATAGAATAAAGATGGTATCGCATGCATTGGTAGGTGTCATAGAGTTCTGGGGATTTTTGAAGTGTTCTAGAGGCATTTTTCACTAATTCTGTTTTCATTGCAAGGTTGAATGTTTGCAAATTGAACTTTGGTCTAAGCTGGTTGTAGTCTTTTATTGGTCTTGCACATTTGTGAGCTGTTCTGTGCCTTTTGTTGTCTTCAAAATGTATTGGTCAGCTTCCAGTCTGGATGAGAAAACAAAACTTATTTCTGTTATTGGATTTCTTTGGCGCAATTCCTACTGCAGTTTTGCTAAAACTAATCACTGAATTCAAAGAGGACTTTTGGAGTGATGAGTGTAGTGGTATACTTCGTTGATTTTGATTTGTTTCTGCTTTGCCGTTGCAGGTGGTAATTTTTAGAAAAATAATTTTCAGAATAAAGTTTTATTGTTATTAATAACAGTGAACAGACCCTTATTAACAGGCATGAAAAGACTGCTGTCTTGGCTGTGTCCTACTGGAGCCTGTGCCCATGGCTGCCTAGCAGCATCGGCACAGCAAGAAAGCCTCTCTTCAGTGCTTTACTGCACGCTTTGTGTTTCAGGCGGAGGAAAAGGCAGATGCTCTGAATAAAGAACTCCTAATGACCAAGCAGAAGTTGATTGATGCAGAAGAAGAAAAGAGGCGCCTAGAAGAAGAATCAGCTCAGGTTAGGGGCATTTCTGTCATTTTCACATTTCTGTGCAGTAGAGAAATTTAAAAAAAAAAAAAAAGTGACAAATTTGGGAAGGGTTTAATGTTCCAAGTCATGTTTGTCCCTCTTCTGTAGTGTGAAGGATGTCAGCAAAGCAGAATTCTTTGCTCTCCTGCCAGGTGCTTCATAGGATAGTGAATTTTTAACTTGAAAACATGAAGGTACAGACCATGCCAGAGTGCTGCACAGAGAAGCAGTACAGGACTTCAGCTGTCAGCACTTTTTTTTAATACCTTAGTCTCTTATCTAGCCAATTTTTCTAACAGTGATGGCCACCAAAGTCCAGCTTTTCCTTGGCTGCATGGAGCTGAGCTAAACCGTTGTTCCCTGGTGTAGAGTGTGGGCCGGCATGAAAGCACTGAGGTTAAGAAGAAGGAGGAAATACCACCTGGTTGTTTCTCAGATTGTACAAATATATAATTCCCCCCCCCCCCTTTTTTTT
>Ga0065711_1003806_pt1 | contig 32518 bp, 20 predicted proteins | sample Hoacrofraction12_FD_59098 | JGI IMG/M metagenome (GOLD analysis project Ga0065711, IMG submission 59098) | Hoatzin crop microbial communities from Cojedes, Venezuela - Epithelial fraction 12 v2 (version 2) | ecosystem: Host-associated > Birds > Digestive system > Esophagus > Crop | place...
GTTTTGCCTGAAGAAGAGAAGGCTGAGAGGGGACCTAATATATGCTTACAAATATCTGAAGGGTGGGTGTCAGGAGGATGGGGCCAGACTCTTTTCAGTGGTGCCCAGCGACAGGACAAGGGGCAACGGGAACAAACTGAAGGACAGGAAGTTCCATCCGAACATGAGGAAGAACTTCTTCCCTCTGAGGGTGACAGAGCACTGGAACAGGCTGCTCAGGGAGGCTGTGGAGTCTCCTTCTCTGGAGATATTCAAGACCCGCCTGGACAATGTCCTGTGCAGCCTGCTGTAGGTGACCCTGCTTCGGCAGGGGGATTGGACTAGATAACCCACAGAGGTCCCTTCCAACCCCTACCATTCCATGATTCTGTCATTCTGTACCGTGTCCTTCTCAGACATGTGAGCATATCAACAGGAACCAGCAGTGTTTTGGAAAACCTGGTATAGAAAAGGCGTGAGGACAGCTCATTCAAAAGGGCAGAGAAAGGGCATGGTGGTACTGGTAGAACGTAGTTTTTGCACAGACATGGCTAGTGGGATTCAATTTCATGTGAATAAAACATGATCTACAGATCAGCTGGTTTAGGACTGAAGTCCTGGGTGTTTTTGCATCCATAGAAGCACTCTGGTAGGGGCCTGGATTCCAGGCTTGACACCAGCCCAAGTGTTCCCATAGGGCCAGAGTCACAGAATCATAGAATATCTCACGCTGGTAGGGACCCGTAAGGACCATCAAGTCCAAATCCCTGCTCCTCGCAGGACTACCTAAAACTAAACCTTATGACTAAGAACATTGTCCAGACGCTCCTTGAACTCTTACAGGCTTGGTGCCATGAGTCCTAGCTCTGGCTTTAAATTTTAACTGTGCAAAGGACTATGGGGATGGGTTTCGGGGCATGCAGGCATTGACTAAGTCCTTTTAACACACTTTTTGGAGTTCAGTAATGAGTTAAGCTACCAACACAGATGTAGACCTGAGAAAAGGGAAGAGAAACGGAGAAAAAGAAAATGAATATATATGCTACTAAAATTCATGTTTTAGCCATTCTATTGTTACTAGATTTCTTCTTTTTCAATTAAAAGTAGAAAGGGAGAAGACAAGCTAACAACTTCCAGTGTGAATGGAAATGCTAGTATAGTTTGCGTCATATTAGGATAACAGTCAGGGTCTGAATACTAAAGAGTCATCAAAAACAAAGAAAGTCTCTGCCAGAGAAGATCTTTGCCTCCTATTCAGCGCATGGCATAATGAGGCCCTTGCTCGCAGAGCCTCACTTCCTAAAACTAGATTACTTATAAAATCCACTGCTCCCTCAGGTAGGGAAAATTTTAAAGCTTTCAAGTGGCAGAATTAGTAAAGCTATTTTGTAGTGTTTCTCCTCCTAAGAGACTTATCTTCCCAACTGTTGCTTCAGCCTGGCAGCCCACATGAAAGAACAGCCTAGGACAGAACATATGAGGGACTCTGCAGGCAGGGGTAAAAAGAGCATTTTCACACCATTCACAAGAATTGAGTCCCTCCACTGCATAGGGAGCTAAAATTAGCAGCCTTAATAGGTCTTCGACTTTTTTTTTCTAACAGCTTACAGACTAGAATAGTGCTTTACGGATCCCCAAGAATGATCCTCACTGACGTTTTACTTGCATTGCTAAAGAAAGAAGCAGAAGAGTATTAGGATGTTAGCATTTCCTCCTCTTTTTTTTCCCCTCTAGTACCTTGAAGAAGTTCCTTCACAGCAAAGTAAATCTTTGATTTGGTCCTCCCTCCCTGCTTCTCATTGTTCTGACTCACTGTCTCTCCACACAAGCAAGATATCAAAAACTCACGAAGATTTGTTGGAGTCAGTTGCGATCAAACAACCACATTTTAGATCCTGGCAAAGATGAATTGAATACCCCATTCAAAAAGACATTTGCCCAGTCTTAAAAGAGCCTTAATGAGAAGTTCTACTAATCAACAGTTAACGAATATTATAAATATTTTTGACAAAATGGCATACAGCAAAGTTCATCTGTTTTAGCAGCAGAAGCAAAACGAGATTAAAACCTTAATTAAAATATGAAGAAGAGCCTTGTCATGATCTTTAACACACTGGAAGATTCCTTTTTTGAAAATCAAGCTCTCTTGCTGTCACACTACACTATGTTGTTAATGAGCCCTTTCATTTCTCTGTGGATAGCAATATATTTAATCTTAGCTGCATATTTTAAATGATTGATGTTCCCCTAATTACATTTTATGATATATTGTGCTGTGCCACCTCTAATGAGTAGCAAACATGGTATTACCTCACTAGTACTCAACCACAGAAATCAATAACTGACATTTATTCAATGAACTGCAAATTGTGATTCGCTAGCTTCTCTTTGTGTTGAGTAAATTCAAACTGTAATTAATTTTCATGCATATCACAAATAGCGAATGCGTGTATGGGCTAACTTTAAAAGTGATTTGCTCCTTCCCTGTTTAATTACAGCACAGCAAATACTCTCAAGTCATCATTCAAAGGGCTGAAAGAAATCAATGGTTTGACAGAAGTCATCTCCTTAGATGGGTAGAGCACAGTCATTGTTTATACTTTTGAGAATACTTCAGAGCCATTTCCTAAGACATGAGGTTGCTCCTTTCTAAGTGAATGAAGGTAGTATCATTCTCAATCTTACCTACATATGTTTGCTTGTGCACAAAACTAAGAAAGAACCTTCTTGTTAGCTTTGCTGCCAGCAAACAAATATCCTACTGTAAGAAATATATAACTGCCTTATTTAAACGACAAACTTTGTCAGATGTCATCCAGAACTTGTAACAAGACAGCTGACTCGCTGCTATTGCAAGTGATGAATTTGCTTGCAAGCAACATCAAAGTTGGAAAAACTACTACTTGTTGTCCCTTTCAAAACTCCTACCTGTGCCTTTAGTTAGCTTGTGATGCCTTTACTGAAAATGTCCGCTCAAATCAGACAGCAGTACCGGGGGACTTTACAGCTAATGCTCTGTTGGCATGCCAGTGCAGGAGCAGAAGTGCACAAATCTATCAAGTGTTAAAGCTGAAGGCTCTGAAATTGTAGCAAATGGTTGTAGGTCACCTTGGAAACGGTGCAGTACTTTGAACTAAAGCAGAGCATCATTTCAGGGACAGCTGTACAGTTCAGGATCTAAACCCACAGCCATCAAGCGCCTGTGTCCACCCCAGTAAACTAAAAATATCTGGGGCTGCTCTCGGGCACTGAGGCCAGCTGGTGCGAAAGGGTCTGCATCCAGATGGACTTCAGCTCTCTTGCTCTCCAAAAGAAGAAGGTCACATGCAACATGCCGCTTGGAAATGACCACTGGCCTGTTTTAATTCATGAACAGTTTGCAGGAACTATGTGAGAGGCTGCTACCAGGCCTGGGCCAAAACTGTACAGGGAACCACTCTGACAATACTGACAGTCAAGTGCCAAGCCCAGGAAAACACTCTGACACCACACAATTCACTAGTGAAGATGTAGCCTTTGTTTTCCTCCTACAACCCAGCACAGATTTCAGCTTTTTCTCTACATAGCTCCCCTTCAGCTTTGAGACATCCACCTTAAGTCTCCGAGGTCAGATTTCTGCAGCAGATACAATTTGCTGTCACCCCCTTGGCAGGATTCTGCATGCATTACTTATGCTGGATTTATTGATATGATTAACACAGAGTGAAAAAGTGCAATGGGATATGCTACATTAAAATATATAAATTCAGTTGTAAACTGCAACCCAACTTCGGTCTTCCATAATTACTGTCAGCGTTATCCTGCTGTCCTAAAAGATGACTGCAGGCAGATGATAGCTGATGAGAGCCAATCTGACAAACTTCAACATCTTATTCACACGTAAGCTCCATATTCTTAGTGAAGTAATGCTCCTAAAGCACACGCCTAATTTCCCTGCATAGTCACCAAGGACTAGCAGATACCTTCGAAGGTCTCCAAACAGAGAGCCTACCTGGCTGATTGAGGTGTCCAAATTAAGCAGGCAAGATCTTTCTTTAAAGCCTCCCAAAGACAGCTGCCTATTTCCACAAGGTAAAGAACTTATGACAACTGATTTTTGAGGCAACCAAATTATATACGTGAATTCAGTGTCTCAAACAGACATTCATTTCTGTCCAAAAAAGACATTGAATTTGCACCTGCACTGGTTGTCGAGCTTGACTCTTCGCCACCTAGTTATGTGCAAAGCAAGAATAAAGACAATAAAAACCACATTGAGTCAAAGAGCTCTTTCTAAATACCAAAAAGAAAAAAATATGAGTTTATGCAAGTTTTATTTTAGTCTTTGTTTTAATGGTCACTTGCAATAAGTAATAAGAATCTGTTGATTTATTTTCTAATTAAACAAATAAATTTCATTTATATAAATAATTGACCACTGCTCATTTCTCAGACTTGCATCAAGTTCAGTGATTTAAAGGACTCTTTGGCCTTAGGCCTATATCTTCAAATAAATCAGTATTTTCTTTCTCAGCCCTTACAGCAAAGACTTATTCTTACCTCCAAGAAAGATACTCTTGATTCCTCTTGGCATTATTTGGGAGTAAAAGAATCAAGAAAGACAGGTGGAGAGATCAAATTAATGGCAAAGTAGAGTTATGACCATGACTTTAAACTACTTGGTTTGAGTTTCTTTTCAACTTTGTCTCCATTTTTAGCTTCTTTTATAAGTGTCTCAAAGGCAAGGATGCCTCAGGGTTGGCTCTACAGTAACTGCAAGAACCCAATTCTAGATCTAAGAAATAACAGAAGAGCAATCATCTCAGACACATTTCCAGACTGTCACTGGATTTTCCAACAACATTTAAGGCAGATGGACAAATGAGCAAAACTTCCAATTCACAATTTGCATCCCTGATATTTTTAGAGAAAAATTCATTTTAATGCTACTTTTGACACACTAATTAAGCCACAGTAAAAACCTCTTCCTGGCCTCCTAAAACTTGGTTGAGTTGTGATAGAAGAAAAAATACAGAAAAGTATTTCCAAAGTTCCTTTGGTTTCTATAAAATAAAAAACTAATGTGAAGATATGGACTTACTTTAACCTACCCTACACAAGCGCAGGTCTCTGTCAGCCTTAAATGGTTAATCCATAAACAAGCCTGCTAATGAGTCTGCTATTCTATGGAGGTTAATGAGCCCTTGAGCATCTGGTGAAGGCACAGACACTTAGCAATTAGTGTCTTTTATCCAAACCAGCTGACATACTAGGCAGCTGTTGATTCCCTGCTTTTATTATACTGTTGCCATAGTACCTAGCATGCCAACTCTGTGCCTGCATGCACTGGTTATGTTGGTTGAGAAGGGATTCCTTCACCTTTATGCTGAGCCCAATGATATGGGCTTTATGGAGTGGATTTGAACCACAGTCTCTTTTCAGGTCTTTCTGGGTTGTATGCATGGTCAACAAATCTCAGAAATGAAATTTTCCTGAGCAGAGATCCATTCAATTCAGTTCAACCATCAAAGGTCAAACAGGATAGCTAGCATATCAATACAATAGGCAGTGGAAAGCTATTTTCTACTTACTGTTAGTGATACTAAGATATACAAAGACACGCATACTAGAGCAGGATTCCTTCCCAGCATACATTGCTCACAGGATGTGTTGGCTCCTAGAACACAAAGTATATATAGGAAGCGCAGGATTTTAAATTGCCTTTGTGCTGCTGGAGGAAGCTGTACCTGAAAAACAATTCATTTGTAAGGAAAGAGTGGGGGAGGAGGATAAAAGAAAAGTTAAGAAATACTATTATTCCCCCCTTAATGGAAAAAGAAAATGAGGTGCAGAAGGAGGTAACCAGATCATCCATTTTCAGCTACTTTAGCATCTAACTTGCATGCTCTGAATTGCCCCCTGGAGGATCCTACTTGTCATTGGCTGTACATGGAAACTGCCAGCCTTTGGTGTCTAAATTGTAGCTAAGATAAATCACCACAGCAGCCTAAAGTAAATTTATATATATACTTCAAACCAGCCAAGGGTTCTGTTCCAGAGTGACAGCTGCTTCCCCTGGGATGTTTCTACTGGCTCTTAATCCTAGTTATTCATCCCACCCTTCTCTCAAGGTATGAATGTCTCAGCTGGGACATTGCAACTGCAAATGAGGCAGCAACTAAACTGTCATACTTCACAGGCTTGTTCAGGTAAACTGGCTTCCCTTAATAAAGTAGGCTGACACCTGTGACAATCAAATCTTATTTAATATTGATATTGTGGTAGAACACACATATCAACCAAGCCACATTATCCTTGCCCTGGTCTCTGTTGTGCCATACAGGTTGCTAACATTCACATAACCTGTCAAAGAGGGTTCATATATGCACAGACTGAAAACACTAAAAAAATAGCCCATTTAACAGCAATCTAACTTTCACAGTGACTCAGAAAATTTAGTGGGGGACACGGACCAAACTTCTGACTCTAGACTAAGATTCAGGTATGCATATGTTTTTCCTGAGAAGCAGACTTCGAACTGCCTTAGCGTTTGGGGAAGTTTTGCTTAGGAGCTGAATCTCGGAATATCTGAAACAGTGCGTTGCGCTGCTAAGCACATCTGACTCCATGGTTTTAATTTAAGAATCATCTCAATTTTAGAAAAAAGCAAATTTAAAGTGCCTGTTTTAAGTCAGTACACATAATGTGACTAAAAGCTAATAAAGAATATCATTTAGAAGAATATGCAGCCAAAATGTAGCTACCTCCTGGAGTGCTTTAAGCTATTCAAGTAGTGCATAAAGAGTATCCTAACTCATCCACTAAAATAAATTACTGGTCCCAGATCATTGATCATTTATATTATGCTTGTGATATTTTTCTCTTATTTTGCTGTTGTGAAGTGCTTGAATTATGTCTGTCTGCTGTGAAAAGCAATTCCTTATAAAATGATCCAGGAAACTACCAGGAGAAAGTGCGCATTTTCAAATAGCAAATCTTTGCTCTGTTCCTTCATTATTTAGCTCAGCTGTGGAGATCCCCAAGCCTGCCCTCAAACTATCTTCATCTGGGTCAGTTGGCCCAATATTTTTTGCCATAATTTAAAGTAACATTTGATCTTGCTGGGATTTTATTTACACCTCTCTGTTGGCAACACTTTCTCACAAACACAGAAAAAAGTACCCAGTACAGTTTTATGATACTCTGTGATATCTTTTCACCGCTTTTTCAGAATGATGTTCCTATTTCAGAGGCACTTAGGGGTAAAGCATTCTGTGAAGGGTGATTGAACCCTCTGTGCTGTCTTGACTGGCCAGTTTCTGGGTTGGTCTCTCCATCATTTAGAAATCTTTCAGATACACTCTGCAGTCTTTCTGGTTTAGGAACATTCACATGATAATAACATTCTTTCAGCTTTGACTGCTGGGGATGAAAATTAGACTTTCCAAACTGAGGCATGTGCTGATACATTGGCATTCTAGAATATGTGATTGTGTAATCACTTTCATAATTCGGGGGGAAGTGTTTTCCTTGTTTTCAGCTGTTGGGCATGAGAACTGTGACAGCTCTCTCCATCCTTGTATGTCTTTCCCTCTGCAGAGGATACAGTACCCGGAAAGGAAGCAATATTTTGAAGGCCTTCAAATAAATATGGGGTATTTATTTAGAATTCAGAAATCTGCCGTGTTTTACTAAATTACAAATAATGTATTCTCATAGCAACGGCCGATTTTTAGCAATCTTCTATTTGGATCAACAATATCACATTTACAACATTAAGAATTTAGGTGTTCTTACTCTACCAAAAAAGCAATTTATTACATTCACGAAGATGTGTATCTACATCTCTTTGTGCTGATTTTGTATGAGATAATATATATCCTAAAACTATGCTAGAATTCTAGATATTTTACTAGGATCCTACAAGCACCTATACGAAATGAGCTATAATAAACATATGTCTATGTAGCGCATGTGATTCAACACTCAGCAGTTCAATTGTTCATATATCTCATTTATTTTTTTAGAGTGCACAGACATATGACACGCACTTTGTAACACACATCGACAAACACAGACCAAAATTTCAGGAGCACCTGATGATTTTGAGCACCTGGAGTACCTGTCCTATGAGGACAGGCTGAGGGAGTTGGGGCTGTTCAGCCTGGAGAAGAGAAGGCTCCAGGGTGATCTTCTAGCAGCCTTCCAGTACCTGAAGGGGGCCTACAGGAAGGATGGAGAGGGACTTTTCACAAGGGTGTGTAGTGACAGGACAAGGGGGAATGGCTGTAAACTAAAAGAGGGCCGATTTAGATTAGATATTAGGAAGAAATTCTTCACCATGAGGGTGGTGAAACACTGGAACAGGTTGCCCAGAGAAGCTGTGGCTGCCCCCCCCCGGAAATGTTCAAGGCCAGACCGGATGGAGCTCTGAGCAACCTGGTCTAGTGGAAGATGTCCCTGCTCATGGCAGGGGGGGTGGAACCAGATGGTCTTTAAGGTCCCTTCCAACTCTTACGATTCTATGATTCTATGATTCCATGAATTTAATGTCTGCATTTTCTGCTGCTCAGCTTCAAGTAACCATAACAAAATAATGCTCAGCACTTGCTCAATCTCAAGTCTCTCTCCAGCATGTCGAACTGAGCATCCAAAAATTAAGCACTCAGAAGCCAGTCACTTTGGGTTTTGACAGTGTTTAACATGTGATTGAGCCTCCTCCATGATTTCTTCGTGTCTGTATAACATCGCTGAGATGTTGCACTGGTGAGTCAGGGACACTGGTGACTAGGGGGTCAGCCATCTCTACTTTTCAATCTATTCCTGCCTTTCTTCAGCCAGAGGCTTTGGAAAGGAGAATGAAAAGGTTTGTTCCAGTTTGTTTCCTCCATTTATGTCTTACACTCCAAAACTGAGATGTTAAGTTTTATACTTTCCAACCTGGTTTTACATCATCTCTGAAGGTGGCTTCTTTGGCCTTTCTACACTGATATTGGAATGGCTGTCATTAAATTCACTGTCTCCTCTCCCACTGTCCTCCACACTCAATTGATCTGGAGCTGATAGGGCACTAAAAACAAAAGGAAACCATTAAAACTTTCTCCTCCAGGCACCACAAGAATATGAAGTACAGTATTTCCAAATGTTAATTTGGAGAAATAGACATATTTACCTTAAATTGGAAGCAGACTTTTCCTTCAGCTGAACAAATGAAGGATAAAAAGAAACAAGAACTTGACTTTCCTTGAGGAGAAAAATATCTTTTCTTATTCTTTTGCATAAATACCAGCATGGCACAAAAAAGTGTTTCAGATTAAAAAAGACTGAACTGCAAGAACTAAAGAAAAGTTGAATAGTAAATATAAATACAGCACAAACATCTGCATAACACTTAGGTGCAGTATAAGCCGCATATTTACGGGATGAACAAACCTGGTTTTCTCAGTTTACAGGTAGAGAAGCTGAACCCCGGAGGAATCAGTCATCCGGGCGCTCAGCAGCCTTCTTGTTGGGGCCATTCTTGGGGCTGGCAGCATCCAGGCCAAGCAGCAGGGAGCTGGGCAGCGCATCCTCAGGCAACTCCACCATGACTGAGCCCTGGGCGAAGACAGGGCTGTTGTCACTGGTATCAAGGATGGGGGTGTACACAGTGACCATGCCGCCATCCTTGGCCACCAGCTCCAGCATGTAGGAGGGCTGGTGCTCATTGTCCAGCTCCTGGAGCAGCACCAGGTCAGCACAGTGCATCTCTGCGCCTCCACACCGAAGGGGCTGTTGAGGGCCACTCAGGACAGCAATGGGGCAGGGGAGAGGGAAGCATGGCCCAGGGTCAATCAGGCAGGAACAGTCCGTTGTGAGCTGCTCTTAGCTCCTTCTGGCATACCCAGGGCAGACTGTACCAGCAAAGAGGGCACAAATGACCAGTCCTTCTTTTCTTCCTCCGCTTGACTGATCAGCAAGAATCTCTTGGGCAAGTCTTGCAAGGTTAAAAGACATCAATTAGTCACAGTACTGCCAGTCAAAAGAAATTTGCAGAGATATCAAGGAGGAGAGGTCAAAGCTATGTTATGAGGTCCTTTCTGTATCTTGCTCTGAGCATGCAATGTAATGCAAAGAACATTTGTATAAAATCCCAGAAAAGGAGAAACACAAGGGTGGTTTTAAAAGCTAGGTGCTCTCTCACCCATTCAAACAGCATGTGCCAGCGGCCCGCTTCTGAGGTCGCCACCAAATTCACCCTGTTTAACCTTCTTTTTAGAAAGTGGCAAAAAATAAGGTCCATGGAAAGACAAAAACTACAGAGAAGCTTTAGCCTACTTTGATTTGAGAAAGGACTGTCTTGACTACTGAAACACAAATGACCAATGGCCAATGGGACTGAAGAGACTGATCACAGCTAGCAAGTAACAGAAACTTAGTTTCATGAGGTGATGGCAAAAGGAGTCATGCAGCCCTTCTGTATTTGTCTGTCTGTTTCCGAGTCAGTCTGATTTTATGCATGAGTGCACTTACTGGGAAGCAGTTGCTTTGCTCCGCTTGTCGGTCCCTGGTCCTAGCAACAGGGGCAAAATTATCTTTGAACAAATCCTTTTTATAGGAATCATGAATATTTCTTTATCCTATAAGCTCTATACAGAAAATCTCCCATCTGTGAAAGATTTGATTTTCCAATGTGTCTTTTTCACTTGGTGGAGGCAGGAGGGTTGTTTTAACCCACCAGGGCTGACAACTGCTGTAGCATTTCAAGGTATACTTTTGACAATGATTAGGGAACAACAGTGCATGACTTATCTCTTGGTCTTGTTTTTTCGTGATCAAGCCTGAGGCTGCTATGTTTTCTGTTAGCTCTTCCGGGACTTTCTTTGATTGTCTCTAGGATCACACTTGCTCTGGGCATCATGCCCCCACAAGCTGACTTCCATAGGTGCACACAGAATCACAGAATCACAGTATGTTAGGGGTTGGAAGGGACCTCTGTGGGTCATCTATTCCAATCCCCCTGCCGAAGCAAGGTCACCTACAGCAGGCTGCACAGGACATTGTCCAGGCAGGTCTTGAATATCTCCAGAGAAGGAGACTCCACAGTCTCTCTGGGCAACCTGTTCCAGTGCTCTGTCACCCTCAGAGTAAAGCAGTTCTTCCTCGTGTTCAGCTGGAACTTCCCATGCTTCAGTTTGTGCCCATTGCCCCTTGTCCTGTTGCTGGGCACCACTGAAAAGAGTCTGGCCCCATCCTCCTGACACCCACCCTTCAGATATTTGTAGGCATTTATAAGGTCCCCTCTCAGCCTGCTCTTCTTCACGCCAAACAACCCAGCTCCCTCAGTCTTTCCTCGTAGAGGCACGATCATCTTTATTTTCTTGCACGTGCTGTGACCGACCATCTCTGAGCAAAGCAGTGTGTGCTAAAGGACATCTGGAGTTTAAAACAAGACCTTTTCTGAGACAAGATCAACGCTACACCCATGATGTGATGGGCAGCTTAGTACAGACGCTGTAGATGCGTCCCCTCTGGCATCAAACATCGACCTGACATGAGCCACACACCCTACCAGCTTGCCAGACCCAGGGTGGACCAGAGCCCTGCAGAAGACAGACCTTTTGCCTCTCCACGGCGGGTGGTCTGGGGAGACCCCAAGACCCCCCCCAGGCTGTTGCCCCACTTGTAACACGCACACAAACGCACAAAACCGACTCGCCCTCCCGTTTTCTGGACGAATCGTCTCCTGGAGGTGTCCATAATTCCGTAATCGAACTACAGAGGGAGCGCGGGGCTCTGCTTTGGAGACCGCGGCGGGGGGGCTCGGCGCCGATCCCTGCGGCGGGGGGTGACGGCGTGGCCCCCGCCCCGCAGCCACCGCCCGCAAAAACCCGGCCTGGGTGCGACCCCAGGCCGCTTTCCTCTTCTCTCGGTGAATGTACAATAGGGCAAGACCCCCCCCACCCCGGGGCAGACCCTGCCAGAGGGAGGAGAGAGCTGTGAGTACGCGGAGTTACACACCGCGGATTTAGTTGCCTCCTCGAGTCTTCTCCGAGTCTCCTTCTGCACGTTTCATGTTCGCTAGCTCTAATCACGAAACCGTCATTAGCATCTTTTGCGAGCAAATGAAACCGCAGGGAGGCTGCTTCAAGCTCCCCGAATGCCGTGCGGGGAGCGGTGAGAAGGCTGGTTTTAATGGGAGCATAAACTTCAGCAAGACCTTGAAAACTTCTGCTCTTTTACTCCTTTGTTTTCCCTATGAGGTAAACAATTTCTGTTTGATTTTATCCCCCGTGCAGACTCCTGTAAAACTGGGAAACAATTTGTGTTTCTCAGCTGTCTGCACATTTTGTAGATTTTATGGCAGTATGTTATCATGTGCAATAGCTTCAAGATTTAAACGCCAGGAACTGAAACCAGCAAGAAGGAACTGATATATTTGAGAAATAAATCTGAAGGATAGAGTCTGTGGGGTTTTGTTTTCGTTTTATAATCTTTCCTTGAAACAGAACTGGGGTTAATAATCTAAACTAAAAGCATACAAATTAGGTGTGTCTCAACGTCATTTTATCTCATACTCTTATTAAAATCCTCGCTATTACATTCTTTTGTAATTAGGACCAGAGGGTTCAGCCTGCTAAAAAGAAAGTTATGAGTAAAAATACTCATCTCTTTAATAAGGTGTATTCCAAGAAGGTAATTCAGGTTCACACAGAGCTAAATATGCCATATATACAGTACCCTCCTAGCAGGTTAAAATACAGCTGAGATTACCAAAGCACTGCAGCATAGGAACAGACCATCTTTATCAATTCAAAGCCACCTTTTCTTTAACTTGGTGGAAATTAAGGAATAATCAGAATTAATTGATATCTGGAATAGATGCAGTAGGGGATTTCTTGAATTACATCACCTTCATCTTGTCTCTAATCTTTTAAGCCTTTATTACCCAAAGTGCCTTTTCAGACACATGCTAAACCAGCAGCATTATAAGGCTGCAGCAGGACAACGTTTGCTATTCTAATGATTTATAACCAAATACTTTAAGTATTAGCAAAGGCTAATACTGGATCCATCAGTCTGGGCACAAGTAAATTAGCCATTAACTTCCTGACACCTAGCATAAAACAACCAGTTAGGTCTGGCCATCTAAGTAATTAATTTAGGTTCTCTTTGTGGACACCATGGGGATTGTAATGTGGGTTGAAACTACTCATGTATCTCAGTTGACTAATTTATATTAAATGCCTATTATTTAGGCTAGTGAAGCTAGGGAAAACTAATTCCCCATCACAATAACATAGCTATAGCAGAGGCCAGTTCCACACAGGCACAGAGGTGTCTACCTCCCACTGGTTTGTGGGAGATGTCTCAAGGTTTAGGCCTAGGAAGCTCCTAGATAACACTTCTAATCTTTAGACCATAAATGATTTTACAGAGGAAAACAAGGACTTTATTCCTAATTTATATATGCGGAATCTTCTATGAAGGAAGGCTGAGAGAGTTGGGGTTGTTTAACCCGGAGAAGAGAAGGCTTCCGGGAGACCTTATTGCGGCCTTTCAGTGACTTAAAAGGAGCTTATAAGAAAGATGGGGACAAAACCTTTAGCAGGGCCTGTTGCAATAGGACAAAGGGTAATGGTTTTAAACTGAAAGAGTGTAGATTTAGACTTGATAGAAGGAAGAAATTTTTTACATAGAGGGTGGTGAAACACTGGAACAGGTTGTCCAGAGAGGTGATAGATGCCCCTCAGTAGAAACATTCAAGGTCAGGTTCGAGGGGGCTCTGAGCAACCTCATCTTGTTGAAGATGTCCCTGCTCAGTGCAGGGAGGTTGGACTAGATGACTTTTAAAGGTGCCTTCCAACCCAAACTATTCTATGATTCTATGAACATTCTAAATTAAGTCTGTAAAGTCCTGTGAGGACGAAGAGGAACTGACTGATCACTCCGCTTTCCAAGGCAACAACCAAAGGGCATCCAGGGGAACTGCCATATAAGAGGTCCGAAACAGACCAAGTGGGACACTGCCAGGGCGCAGCCAGGGCTGCTCCACAGGGGAAGGAGAGCCAGACATAGAGGGTGGAATCAAGGCACGCAGGGACAGTGTTCTCAATGACAAGGACACAGTCCCTTGATATCTAAGCAGAGCAGGTCTGGGGACCAAGGGTCATCCGAGAGCCCAGTGACTACCAGACAGGTTTGCAGTAATGAAGCGGGTCTGAGGGAAGTCAAGGCAGCAAGCCAGGGCCAGGGAAGAAGTTCTGGTGATTCACTCAAGGCACTGACAAATAATTCTCTGAACCATACGTAGGTAAACTGAGAAACCCTCTGTCACATGATAGAACACATGCTGAAAGATCAGCAAGCTTCAAAAACTGAGAGACAAAATCCATGGAAGAAAAAACTACCAAGAGCCTTTAGACACAGCAATCCCATCTTCAGTGGAGAAGTCCTGGCAGTTTGACTTGGTAGAGCCTGAGTGAATTCATTCAGCAATATCAGTTACATACTTATCCCAATCTTACAACCTTCGCTAGGTTCCTGCCATCAGCCACTCTCACCAGCACACTACTGAACTGGTTTTATCAGGCAGGCAGCGCCGTGACACTGTACAGCCAGGTGTTTGTCCTTTGCACAGCTTAGAGGAGGTTATGAACACCTGCTTGTCTGACTCATGGTCCATTGTACCTGACTCCTTAGGTTTTCCTAAGGAGAGACACTTCAGAAATACCTTCTCTGCAGCTGGGCTTCAATTTTTTTTGTTTGCAGCATTTCACATACTCTGCCATGAATAAATATATTAATGAGGATGTCATGGTAAATCGATCAGCAATAAGTAAGTACTCAGGTAGTTCATAGCAGTTACTTCAGCCCATATGAACATTTCTATGATAGCATCTCCACTGTAGTAGTATTGAGAGTGCTTCTGGTTGGTTTGGGGTTTTTTGAGGGCAGGGGTGTTTTGCAGGGGAGGGGATGTGTTTAAGGCTCTTCTGTCTGCCTGGAGTGACAGCAATTGCACGGTCAAACTGCAGTGTTGATGTATCTATAGAAAGAATGAGTATGTATCTCTTTTTTTACCTAATTAAACCAAGTCTTTTTATAATTATGGTTGCACGATACTACTCACCCATGAAAATACACAGTAACTGATCACGATTTTAGCTTGTTTTTCTATATTTATTTTGTCTGTATTTTTGGGGTGTGTGTGCTCTTTTGCCCCTTCCCAGTCCCTTCCAAATCCATTCATCAGTTACAAACGCATCTGAGAGCCAAGGGGAAGTCTCCAAACATTATATTCTTACCATAAATGGGGACCGGAAGGAGAGCTTGAAAGCAGGGAAAGAAGCATGGGCACATACATTACTATACACTAGAGAATCAACCTGAGAGAAAGGTGTTATGAATGCCTTAGCTGCTGGAGAAACTTGAGTTAGTGCTTGCTCTTTAGTAGACCCCAGAGAATCCAACCTCATGGAACAAATCCTTAGGGAAACAGGCTTCATTTGCTCTGCTGCTCATGAAGTTGCCTAAACGGCCCATCACTCCTCGAAGCTGCCAGACAACAATCAAAAGTTTGCCTTTGCAGCTTGTTAAGCCAAACTTTGGTTGGTGTGACCGGCTTAACTCCACCGGCTGCAGTGGAGTCATGACCTAGTCGGCTCATCTCTCAGTGCCCACAGGGTTTCGGTCCCAATATACAGGGCAGGAAGGGAGAGAGAGGACTTCATTCTGCTTCCCCAGTGCCAGTTGCTCCACTGCTTCTCTGATGGCTCCATATTCTTCTGGACTTTTGTCATCCAGCAAGTGTAATCAGGCTGGGTCTTTTTCATAACTTGTCTGATCAAAGAACATTCTGTGTTTATAAATAGAGAGACTGTAGAGCCTGTAAATGAATATTCTGCTCCACTTTGCCTCTCAACTAATCTGAAAAAAAAGCCAAAGCTGTCTTCATCAAGAGAGATATTATTAATAGAAATCTCAGAGATTTAAGTGTTTTAGGTATTGTTTCTTTCTGAAATCAGAGGAAGGACCGCTGTTAAACTACACACAAAGTACTCTCATCCATTTTGCTGCCAAGGCAAGTTTATTTCTGCAATATATTTGCTAGTCCAGTGGTACTCAAATAGCAGTGTTTGGAGCTGCTTCTGTCACAACCATGAAGCATCAGTCAATCTGAGAAGCGACACCTTCTGCTCCTTACAGCCCAGCACAAAGTTGTTCCAGGGTTCCCAGTGGCTATTATTTCAATAAATTCAAAATAACAAGTATTTGTCTGCAATTCGCACAGCTGCTTACTGTCTTTTTTTGTTGATTTTTTTTTTTCTTTTTTGGTATATCTCCAGCAAGGATTAAAACTGGGGATTAACACATCTTGTGCAGGACCAGACTTCAGAAAGACACCAAAAGACTACATGAAAAGAGTACTGCAGGCCACAGGGGGAAATACAATCTTAATAAAATCCTTCATGTGGAAAGTGAGCAAATACAACATGAGACAACAAACTACTTAAGTGCTATCCCAAAATTACTTTTGGGTCTAGCAATAGCAGTATGAATTTTTAAGAATAATACCTAGAGGAGATGGATGTTTCATCAATGAACATATTAAGCTAGTCATTCTCATATGAAGCTAGCACTGGCTGCCTGCGTGTCGTCGAATGCTTCCTGGCTTATTTAAAAATGTTTGTGAGTTCTGAACTTCACATTTTTCTTGTTTCTCATTATCAGTTAATTACCATCATTAATCACTGTTTTCTTGATTAGAAAGTAACAGTCAGTTCAATACCATGTGATACAGATGACTAATCACAACTCAGGAGTAATAAAGAGTTGAAATAAGTGTTCACGAACAAGTTGTCATCTGTAATTTGTCCTCATAAACTAGCTGGCAAATACTTATGCGCAATGAATGCTTCCATACAAATTAAGATCAGCTTGAAAATGATTTATAAACAGGGAAAAATAGTTGAATTTATCACATATTTCACTTGCAATAAATAATTTGGACAAATACAGTTATCAGAGAGGGGAGCAGATGATCTTTATGTAAAGTGAGGATCTACAATGCAAATGAGTTTAAAATCACTTTTGCTCTTGCTTTATGCTATCAAAATTTTAAAGTGCCAGGTGCTGATGTAATTTCCCTAGCAAGACTATCTTATAATCCTAATAGCATTCCCTCTTCAGAAAGTTTTGTCAGAATTTTCTATTTCTTAATAATTTCATTGCTCCTGATTGGACTCCATCTTTCTCTCATAGTCATAGGGCGGTAGATGGACTCTTGCATGCAGACCCTCCTGCCTATCGCTTCAGTATGCTTAATTCCACCAGTGTTAAATAAATTTTGAATAGGATTCAGTTATCTACATTAAGTCATCATCCATGGCAATTCAAGATGCCCCAAGATACCTGAGATTCTCAGATGTGGACAGCAAATGAGACACAGAACCTGTGGAGAATCCATTGTCTGTTTGGAGAGGAGGTGGAGGCCAAGCACAATACCTTAGGGCTTCTCAAGTGGTAGTAGACACCTGCATGGGAGAAATTGATTAGAAGAAGAGATCTTCATTGGCTGTAATGAATCTCAGGCAACCTCACGTGCATGTAGAAGGCATACTTACAAACCTAACCTTAAATGCCTTCATCTGGAGCTGTATGCAGCCCCTAGAAGTAGCTGACATGAAACTCACCTAGAGAGACTGTGCTCTCCATGCCATAGTCTTGGGGTTTTTTTATATGCACCCTAAAAAAGTATTCCGTCTTTGTATTTTCGAGTATTTTTAAAATTATCCACTTCTTTGCATTCATTCACAACTAAATGAATCTAAATTCATTGACTACATGATTTTTTATGTTTTCCACAAATGAATCACTCTTTATGCCATTTTATATTTTTCTTGACTATATGCCTGCGCTCTCAGAGTTTTTTTTTCCTCTATCTACATGCAGCCTGAGCACACTTCCCTTCCCATGCTGGCATAACATAGTACTGTGGAAACAAGCTGTTTATGTAGTCTCTTAGAAAACTAATTATGCCATTAGAGAAGAGTATGGGTAGTGATGAACAAGTTGATATGTGGTGCATATCTTTGAATTGGAAAAGGAATCTTCCAAAAGCTTCCACAATCTAATTGGGCAAAAGGAAATACTTTTGCTTGCTTGGATCCATAGAACTGCGAAGGGTCTACAGCTAGGCAAGGACTCACCTGAGTATTTCAATTGCGTAATAGAGAGTGATCTAACATAGCTAACTTGGGTGCCTCACTTGTACCCACATTTAAATTGCCAGGTGAAGCAGTTTTTTGATGGGAAGTTTCTGTGTTTCCTGGAGAGAGGTAGGTGACAGTTAAGACCTCTTGAGGAGGAAACCTGCTTTCCCAGGAATAGTTCCCTGGAATTGTTCTGCCTCTGAAACCTTCAGAGTCATCTACGTCTGCCCTCGGAGTATACAGCATTCTTCAGCAACATACCACAGCATAGTTGAAATAATCACCTAAAGATTCTGTGTGAATCAGTGCCTGAATCAGGCATGCTGTGTCCCACCTTTCAGCTGTGTCCAACAAAGCTTATTCTTATACAGATAGAGCCATTACCATCTAGGTAGCTAGTGATTTGTTTCTCTTAATACATTGGTTTCATTATTTTCACAATGGAAGCAGCAGTTAGATTCTACCAGCAGCAGTTACCACATTTGTGGTTTTTTTTCTTTTTGAGCACAAGTACATTTGCTTTGATACAGTTACCATTGCAAAAGTGAAAGAGTGACACAACATCTTCAAATTCAGGCATCTAAATAAACATCCTTTCTCTGACATGTTCTGCTCTATAGAGTTCAAATTATTATTACAAAAAAATTGATTTTACACTATGGTCGTTATGAGAGGAAAGTATGTGAGTGAGTGTGGGCACAAGTGAGAGTGTGTGGGCAGGTATGTGTCATTTGTCTGGTTACAGATAACCTGTGCAAAGCGGCCCGCAGCATAGAGATTAGCAATACAATCCAAAGCGTAAATCAAGAGAGACAAATAGACAGAATCCATCTTGCCCACTTTGAATAGCTGCTATAGATGATCTTTTTGTTGCCCTACAAATTACTCAAGTGTCTCTAAGGGGATGAGATATATCATCTTTTACTATCAGCTATTATTGTTATATGCCTGAAGTGATGGAGTAGTGTGCTTCTATTTCAATTACTCAAGCTTCTTTACTGGGTGTGGATTGAGCTGATTTTACCCTATAAGAATAAATGCTGTTATTACATTTAATGATTAAAATCCTGCTTGCATTAAGCTAAAACATAAATCAGTATTTTGGAGGAACAGCCTTCGAGCTAAACAAAATTGCTTTGGGAGACCAAATAACTCAGGGAATTACCAATGGGCTATTTAAGCCTTTCACCTCTGTAGCAGGTCACTAATTGGATCTAGACCAGGTTCATAGTAGTGACCTGAATTTGGAACCAAAATTATTATGTTTGCTGTGCAGCCTTGAGTACCTAGTGGTCACCATCCTATTCCTAGAAAGCATCTGGTTTGGGCATGACAGGGAATGACTCACCCAGACATATTAGTTAGCGTAGTCTGAGATGCTGTCATATTTTGGAGACGCCTATTTCTCTCCATTAAATTGAGAAAGTATCTAGATTGCTAGCCCAGAGTTAGACTATTTATTTTTAGATATATGAAATTACAGAAAGGTACAGAGTAGCTGGTTCATGTGGGAAATTTTGTCATATGCATAAGTTGGATAAATGTATTTTTCCTGAATTTCTAGAGCTCAGAACTCAGAAACTCTTTTCATAATATGAAAAAAAACCCAGATGTGTATGTACAAAAAACAGTAATACTGATATTCTCCTGTCTCACCGTGAAAAATAAATCTGGATGTTAGTGATATCAGACGTAGCCTTTGGTTTTCATTTTACTTTTAGGCTACATTTCAAAAATCCAATTATTCAGGGTGGAGATGAGGGCAGAATATGCCCCTTCAATATGAGAAACACATCTACAGCAGGAGACGAGTTGGTCCATAACACTAAGAATTTATTACTTCTTTATCTGTTTTATCAGCTGATATGTCCTTTTTTCCTCCTTCAATTCAGTACCGTCTCATGACTCAGGAAGAGCCCTGCAGGACTGTTTTATCCCCGGGAATGCCAGGATTTCATGTCATATCTCTTCAAGCTCCTTTTTATTGTAATTGCTTTGTGATTTCATGCAAAACTTCAGCTCTAGTCTGTATTGTTCATCATATGAAGTTTCACTGGAACTAGCTAACAGTTTTGCTGTGTTGTTGGGGTTTTTTAAACTATCAGCTGTCAAAAGCTTTGTTTGAAAGCTTGCATCTTGGATACAAACACATTTTGTACTGTGGCAGAGGTTCACTGGGTAATCTGAGCTCTCAGGGTGAGAAGGGGGCAAATATGTCTTGAATGGTCCTTAAGTGGGAAACATTTGGTCAATGGCTCGTTTCCTCTCCACAGTCTAAGTCTGCTACTTTTCCCTGCCAGATGGTGTGTGAGATTTATTTCTGAGCTTCTAGACAGAGACGAGGCACTTGAGCTGCTTTGAGGACACATCTCTTCTCCAAAACTCTTCTAAACACGAATTTCAGAAGACTCCGTTGTAAATTTTGAAGTGGAAATCTTTTGGAATTCCATTTGTTCCATGTTTGCAGAGGAGTTTTTTAGTTGTCTTCCCAGCCAAAACAGCTTAAAGGCACAAAACCAGAAAAATACATTGCACGGTAGAAGCAAGCACACATGCACGTACTCAAAAGTCAGTAGCCGGATTATGGGTAGATATTTACTTCTGATTGAAGAGGTCCAGGTATAGGCAACATCCTATTCTAAATAAATACAGCAAGACAATGAAGCTCTGCACAAACATGCCAAACTTTCCTCAGGACTTCTGACAGCAGGCAGCCAATTACTTTGAAAAGAATGGATTCTGTATCATGACTGCAGCAACACAAATGCATCTCCCTTGATCCCAGCATCAAGGTAGAGCTTTGCATTTCCGATATTATAATTCAATACAAAGCAGCGTTTTCAGTGTTGTTTATTTTTTTACGGTGGGTGGCAGCTTGTTCGGTTTTTCTGCAATCACATGTAACGGCAGCAGGGTTAAAAGAGGTATATGAATAATAGATGACTTCTCTCCCCTAAGGAAGGATCTGCCAATTCTTGCCCTCCTTTTAATTTGGGAAGGGAATATCGTTTAAAAGATGACAGATTCTTTCCCATCAAGTCAGAGAAGAAGGAGGCTTCCAGAAGAACAATGGTTGATGCCACAGCACGACTATCTGACAGGCTTGAAAAGCGACTGTAAAGTTGCCAGTACAACAAACCTTTTATCTTTGATGATAGCACTTGAAGCTTGTGATTTTCATCCAAGGAATAGGAGGAGGTATGTGATGTCCTTCCACCACTTCTTTTCGTTCTGTTTTAATTAACACCATTTAAAAAATAAAAATATTCAACAAATAGACATCCCTTTTTTTAAAAAATTTCTATAAGTGAGTTACAGGAATATCTTCACTACACTGCTGTACTTGGCTTTATTCCCAACATAAAAATAGGTAACTCTTTTAAAATTTCTTCGCCTTTATGTTCATTTTATGGGTAAATAGGTAGCCTTACATGCAATGAAATCTCTTTGGAAGCTTACTTATAGGTCCACTCAATTACTGGAAAGATTTGCTGCATGTTATTAATACAGCCAAGATCTTCCTTCTATGTGAATGACAGTCATGGGGCTTTCCTGAGCAGGCTGTAGCCTCCAGCACTCAAGGGGACACACTCAAAACCCATTTAAAACCCGGATCTGGGTGTTACTGTAACTGGAATCCGGTTAATTAAAATTCTTCCTCTCCTCCTGCATGAGAAACGGGCCCACGTTGGCAGACTGCACTTGTGTGCGTTCAGCTCAGGCAGTTTCGTGGTGCAAGGCTCAGCAGTGGGATGCCCGTGTGCCTCGCTCCAGTCAGGTGCTTAGGTTCCCTTCAGGTAAAATAAGAGATAATTTTGTTCCTGTGCTGCAGCCTGCTCCAACAGACAAAGCCAAAGGGTTGGATGCATTTGAAACATTGCCCCTTGCTTAGACTAGAACACTTATCTCAGACACAGCTGCCAGCATGCAGTTCAGAGCCTGAAACCTGATCCTGGCATAAGCTTTTGGATTTCCCTGGAGGAGAAGGCCTCTGCAACAGGTCTCTTTTGCATAACATCTTATCCAGGAAATGGTAAAGCTGAGCTCAGTGTCTTCCTCAGACTAACAGGCTTTGAATTTATACCTCCCAGTAGTACTGGAGGGTGCATGAACTGCCATCTGTAGGCTCACCTGGGTAGAAAGATGCCTCCACATCTGTTCAAGCTGAATTTTTGTGCAGCCAGGTGTGCAGAATTCACAGCACCCAAGGGAAAAACAGCGAAAGAGCCTGATCCTGTACCTGGGAACAGGGACAACCATGGATACAGCCACGGTTGCAGGATACTGTGTGTACATCCTACCCTGCATCAGCACTGGAGGGACAAAAAGTAATCCAGGGAAAAGAAAGAGGCTTTTCCACCCCCTGTTGAGGTCCCTAATGTCTAAGCGGGAAACATACTCTGTCTCACCTCTTCTGACCCTGTAAATTTTTCACCCCTTCTTTAAGTGGGAAGGATGTTGGGGATCTTCTTAAGAATATGTCTTTGACTTGTAGCACGGATATCCTTCTCAGCTGTACAATCCTCTGTCTTAATCTGAGCGATGTGAGCAGTAATTTAAATCCTTGGTCTTCCACTTCCTGACCAAATGCTCCACAGACTATGTACTGCATAGATAGTCATTAACTCCACAAGTTCTTAACTGAAATCAGTGTCATCCAAGCAACTTCATCTTGGACCAGGCATGCTTAATAATTAGACCTTATGAGAGAAGGTACACACACTTTCACAAGTGGTCTAGTCCAACATAAAGCCTCATTGCTCTCAAAACCAGTGATTTTAGCCTTTGTCCCACATTTCTGCTCATGATCATTCAGGTAGCCATATGGTTATCATCTTGCTGATTGAGCAGACTGTACAGCCGCAGAAATGCTTGTGCTTGCGCAGGGAAGTCACAGGATTGTGTGCCCAGGACTGGAAGGGCAAGGAGAAGGAACAGACTTCCTCTCGTGACACTCACACTGGCTTAAACTGCCTGTGGCCCATCGTTTCCTGTAAGCCACTAATTACAACTGCTGGACCTCCATCATAACAGGTAGGCACCACAAAACATCAGTGACAATCTTTGACGTAAGCAGGAACTCTTCAATCAAGCCCAAGCAGCTTAGAAGGGGTTTTCTCTGATCACTGTCCTTTCTTTGGGCTTCCTACACAGTATTTTAAGCTCCTGGAGCTGTTGTCTTGAATTTGAATCCTCTGTGGCATAAGGAGAGTTAAATGGGATTATCAGCACACTTCATGCACGGCAGTATGCTGCACTATCCAGGCAACAGGAGAAATATGTGAAATATTCCCTTTTCAGTATTAAAAGTAACAGTTCACAGGATTATCCATGATTTCTACTACAAGAACATAAGAAAAGCATCACTGAGTTAGACCAAAGGCATGTTTAACCTAGTTCTTCTTTTTGACAACAACTAATAGCAGAGGCTTTGAGAAAGACATTAGGAAAGAAAGAAAAAGCACATCAACAGCAAACCTTCCCTGCTTCCCACTGTCAGCAGCTTAGGGTCTTTCTCAGCCACAGGTTATATCAGATCTTCACGTTTAATAGCTTCAATACGCTGCAACAGGTATTTTCCCCATGGATCTGTCATTGTTGTCCCCTTTCATCTTATTTAAGTCTGGGCTCTCCCAGTACCCTGTGACAATGAGTTCCTTAATTTAATGATGTGAAAAATACTTAGACTTGTTTGTCATAACTTTCCCAGACAACTGCAGTAGATGCCCCTCCACTTATGTTACTCTAAGCAATTGTTGTCTATTTACTTTTTCTGTAGTGTTCATGTTTTTCTATGCCCTTTTTCCTAGCAGTCCCTTCCCAGACTGCAGTACCTCGTTCTATAAAATAGCCAGGCCAGACTTCTGGCTACCACGGATCACCCCTGGGAATGTTTTCTACTCTCATCTTTTTGGGCCAGGGGTGATCATAAAACCTATTTGTGAAGAAGGAGAACTGTAAATTATCTATAACTGAATCCTCACAACCAAGAGGCCTACAAACTCAGGCTCCCTTTTCTGTTCTTATTCTAGTCCCATCGCTCTTAGACACCAATGCTATAGATGCCAAAGCATTTACCTCTCCATTTCTCTCCAACAGCCTGACTGTCTACTTGTAGTTTTGCCTGGGATCTTCCTTCAGAGTGAATCAACTTATTTTCTGCTAAAATAGTTTCCTCCTCCTCTTAACCCTCCTGGTTAAGACCTCAGCAGTGGCTTGGGTGAGACTGCATCAAGTTCAGTCCTCCAGTGCCATTTTAGATAGTTCCAGCTATCTCCAGCTTTACTTTAGATACGTTAAATGCTAGGGCTACAATGAGTCCAGAAGACCCTGAAGGCCAGGACAGAGGAGGTTCACCCTCAACAGTATGAGTGCAAGACATTGACACTGGCTTTAACCATAAGCACTCCTGCGTGTATATGTTGCTTTGGCCTTGGTTCAGGAGCAAAAAGAGCTCTCCAGGAATGCTGGCTACCACTTTTTTCTATGGGACAACACAGATGTAAATGTCTGAAACAGAAGATTGAACCCAAGTCTAATGATTCTGAGATTAGTGCTCCAATCTCAAGGTAATTTCTCGCTCACTGAGCTCTGTATTTTATGTGAAGCCCATCCCACCAGCATGGTGGCTCAGATACATCTGCCAGACCAGACACAGGGATGCAACTTCATCTACAAATCTGAGACAGACTGAGGCAGGAGATGGGCACCCGGAGCCCTTGGGGATCTGTGCAAGCAGAATTTAAACTACTGAGTACAACAGGGGAGCTCACAGCTTCTCAGAGAGCTAAACAAACTGGGGAGGAGATTGAGGGACAGTTGAATCCCTCTGTTAAGGGTTCAGTGCTAAGTATCCAAGTGGCATTTTAGGTGTCTAACTGCTATTTATTTCTTTTTCCTGAAAACTCTAGTCAGTGTAGGGTTGTACTTCTATAAAGGGGAGGGAGGTATACATGCATATGCATACCCAATTACTATGCACATAAACCTATTGAATGCACATTTTGTATTTGTGTGCATGTGGCATATATACATGTAGAAGTATATATGTGTATGCATATATACATGTGGCATATGTGCATACATACATTAATATATATGTACATGAGCATAATATACTTTCTCACTTGGATATGTAAGGCAAGATTTTTCTGAAAGAAAATTATCTACCAAAAACCCATTAAGTTTCCTGTCTCGCTCCATTTGACTTCTCTGAAAACTCAAGGCTCAGCCAACAAATTTGGTCAAAACCCCCCCTATATGCCATTCACAGGACCTCCAGACGCATCTGCCCGAACTCATCATCTGCACCTTTTCATTGTTCTTGTATCTTCTCTTTTTTTCCCCACTTTTTCTTTAATTTTCCTACAGACATTTTAGCAAGCTATTATTCATGTTTTCTCACCCAGGCTATTCTTCATGTCTTTTCCAGAACGTTGGCATTTGTGGTTCTGATTTCCACCCAGCAGTAGCAATTTGGGTATAAACACTGAAAGGACAACCAGAGACAGGAAAAGAAAATTGCATAAATGAGAGGAGATACTACCTACATCACCTACTCTGGATCTCTCACTCCAGTTGTCTAAGCAATGGACTTCATCTCCCTATGCCCTGGAGTCAGTGGAGACAATTAAACCCCTCCCCGAAGGAATTCAGGACCTTTGCTTTGGAAGTGCCTACCTCTCTATTTTCCATGTGTACAATACCTGCAGAGCTGTGCCAGTTCACTCAGACACCTACAGTGGGATGCATAAAACAGAGCTTGACATTTTTTAGCTGTCTTGATGACAGTAATTTTTATTCTGAACCAAAAATCCTAGACTGAAAACAGGTTTAATTAAAACAGTGCAAGCTTGTGTGTAAACCAGCCCTTAGGCACCTTCAGAGAGTCATATAAATCAGAGCTATACAAGACTCGTTATGTTCCTGAATGCATCTGCCTGTCAGAGTGAGCCCACCCATGCAGGATATCTTGTAGCATTTTATTCAGCCTAGTTTTAAAACCCCAAATCATTCCGCCATTTATTCCATCTTGCACCATACACTCAGAGCAAATGCCCTGACTACTTATGGTCATTTAAAAACCCTACAACACTTTACATAAAATTTGCTACCAGCAGTGTCCTCCTCAATTTACAAATGAGATAATGGCAACACTATCTACATTCTCTTTACAGTTTCAGCTGGGTGCAGTGCTTTTGTTTATTACTGGTGCTAAGGTTTTATAATAACACTTTGAATTTAGGTGCAGCTGTTTGTCACAGAACTCTAAATATATTGCATAGGGAAGTAGGGAGTACCACTCCTTTGTTAAGGAGTGAAGCACCACGGTCATGACAGTGCAGAGCTAGAATTGAGTATCAAGTCAGCAGTACGGTTAGGATTATATTTGCTCTACCTGGACTCCAAGACTCAGCCTAGACCACGTTACAATGGACACTATGAAGTAGCAGCCATGTTCCACTACTGCCATGATAGCATATGGTCGTGAATAAGCTTAACCACTCCCACAGGAGAACAAATAACATGGAACAGGTGGGAGAGGGCAGACATGATCTTTCCTTTAAATTCTTCTTTTCGGGGAACACAGGACTGTCCTCTCCATTCCCAAAGGAAGAGCACAGTCAGCTCTCCACCATCACAGACCCAACTGCCGTTTGGCTCCCTGGAGATATGCCAGGGGCTGGAGTCACCTCACGGGTGGATTTAGGTTCCTCTGCAGCTTCCTGATCTCCCTCGCCCTCCATTGCCACTCAAACACAGATAGGAAAAAAAAAAAAAACAACACAGAAACCAAGAAAGATAGGAATGCCATAAGATACAGGTGCAAGTTCCACAAGATGGAAAGGGTCTCTGCTCAGGAACTGGTATAAGCTCATGCAACTTACACCATCAGTCTCCTGGGTGGAACACGCACACTTCCCTACATCCGTTTTTCTGGCACAGAACCTAACCTTAAAGATTTTACTGGTGGGCACGTTTGTAGCTCTATGTACAGACAGACCTACAGGGCCAAACTGGACTATACCGTATTACTCATCTCACAAGAGTGCCACAAAGTTTAACTAATTGGCATTTGTAAAAGCAAATTTTGGAAAAGCAGCAGTGAAAAATACCCCACACTGTTACCACTAGAAAAGATTGCTCTGAAAAAACACGGATGTGAAAAGAGCCATTTCCAGCAATCACATAATGCCTCTGCCATTTATCCTCTTCTCTGTCTTCCTCTCTTTCAAGAAGCAGGTGCCCAGATAGATCTGCTCATGCATTCAGATTCCATGTTTCTTTTCAAAACGCTCATCATCGGGCACAAAAAAAAAATAAAGAGGAAAGAAACCGCACCTAGACTTCAGTGAGGCTCTCACAAAAGGGTTTTCTTTGATAGTCAGAGAGTGGATGCTGGGGGGCTTATTTTTTTTAAAAAAAGGTAGCTTGTAATTCACAGTAGGGCTCTGAACAAAAATGGAGGCTGGGAAGTCAGAGAGGGAAGAGAGGTTGTCATTTTGGTGTGTCCTACAGCACTGAACTAGCACAGAAGCTGTTTCCCCTGCAAATGCTCAGAGAGGAAATTATTTCTGCAAACTAACAGTCTCCAAGCCATGGTTTAAGACAGCATGTAAGAATGCGTATGTTAGAGCACAGTCACTCCAGATTTTGCTTTATTTGCATTGTAGCATATTGTGACCTACATTAAACAGTTTCCATGCACTGACCGCAAAACAAGCAGGCTCAAATGACACAGCCCAGCATGCAGACAGTTCCATTTCATTTGGAGAGGAGAGCAAAATGCATGCTACAGCTTTACGGTTTGCCATTTTTGAACAGCAATACACACCTGCCGCAGTACAGACACCCCTGGGCAATATTAGCTGGATACTGCAGCACCGTAAGAGGGGTTAGAGCTCTGTACTCACGCCTGAAGTCCCCATCTCAGCTAACCACCCTCCCGAAGACGATACTGTGCCTCGTAGTGCTGTGTGGCATGTCAGATGTTAGCGCCCTGCTTATGGGTCTCCAGTGCTTCTGCGTCCCACAAGAGTTTACCAGCCGAGGTGAAATCCCAGAGCCCACACGGGCCCTGCGTGCGGTACAGTCACATGTACACAGCGCTGCACATGGGGCAACAAAACTGTGTACTTAAGCTGGCTTCCATAGTCCCAGCTCAAAAACATCTGGGAAAAAAAACCTATTAACCCCTTTTTACAGATAACAGAGAGCATGTAGTAATAATAACAACATCCAGATGCTAGTCAATACATTTTTTCCGTAGAAGAACTGCAAAGACCTGAGTTGTAAATCCTAGTTTTACAGAAAAGGAACTGAGATGGCTAAAGCTAATTGATTTTCCTGCACTGTAGCATGGATGTACTAAAAATGAAATATAGTCCTTATTATGTTTTTTATAATGGAAACAAATAAAAAATAAGAAGATGTGGACATGAATATATACAGAATAAACTGCATATGTATCTCACAGGCACGCACAGACATATGAGCAGAAAATAAGCTTGTATAAGAAGAAATGACCGTGTAAATTTAGAAAACGCCAGCTCTAAAATTCCTCCTATGACCTTCTAGCACTCTTAGGATACAGTCTTCCATTTCAACCAAAAATGCTAGATTTTTCTCAGATGTGAATAAAGACTATAACTAGGGATAAATATAGCTATAAATACCAGATATATGCAGAGGGGTAGAAATGATATTACATGAATAAGCTTAATAATTACTTCAGTTATTCCTAAATAGTGACCTTGCAATCTTATTGTTCTTTGAATGTGTATGCTAAATATAAACAGGATCACTTTCTGTATTTACACAAATGTACTTACCACTTCTCTAGGATAAGTATCTTTTGGGATAGATTGGAAATACATGGTCACTGGCAGCTAGGAGATGTGCAGAAAATTGTTCAGCTGTGTTATTTATCTATGTATAGATTCAAAATCTCCTGAATGTGGTCTGTGGGAAAGTTTGGGGCACTTTCTTTATCCAAATGGTCCATCTGACATGTCCCTCATCACTCAAGGTACCATATGCTGGGGCATCCTCCGAGGGCTTGGATCAGGTGTTATCAAGCCCGCATGTTCAGTTTACTTCTGCAGGGTAAAAACAAACACCAGCATGTCCATTTGGACTCAGCTGTGGTAATTCTATTTACCACATCGACTCCAGGCAGCCATCATAATTAGCAGCCTCATGCAGCTTATGCAGCATTTGGCTTCCTCCTGCCTGTTTGCCTCTGAGCAAACGGAAGGGCATTTGGTGTGAGTGAAGCAGACGGTGAGGAGCTGGGAGAGGTGTCTGCATTACCACCTTCACACAAAGGCTCAAAGCTGCCTTTCCCCACCCCACCAGCTCAGTTTACATGACGACACTGGACCAGATATAGGGCATCTGTGTGAATACAACGGCCATAACCAGCTCCTCTCTGCAGTACCTCGTCTCTCACAATAGCATCCTCTGGACATCGTCAGCTCCACCAGACATTTGATTTTATGAGTCTGCCATTTCTGACCCTCAGAAACAGTTGGTTCAAGCTCACTGTAATCCTGGGGAAAGTCACTCTTTTCTGCTGATGCTTTTTGTCAGCCATTGTGGATGGGCAGCGGAGATCTGGGATCTACACAGTGTTGTCCTTCAGGCAAGGAAAGTGAGAAAGGTACCAGTAAACCATATACAATCAAAACCTCTGGAGACAGAGTGCCCTGTTTCAATGGTCCAGTCTTTCTGCTGCTCGTTATAGTGATCAACTGTTCTCCTTGTTCACCAAGGAGAGAATAAAAACAAAGACTTTCAATCTGTAGCAAAGATGATTTAATTTTGCGTCTAAGAAGGCACTGCAAATGAAATAGTTGCACACTGGAGTTTTCTGCGTGGGGTGGTTGTGAAATCTAGGGTTTATAATTTCTGAGCAACTGAGGATTTGCAACAGCTGAGTAGACAACACTCCATTACCAAAGGTTTAGGAACACATGGCACTACCTTACTGCAGAGAGTGGCATTAAGCAATCTTTAAAGAACCTTTCCAGACAAACATGTCTATCATTTTATCATCTTCCTATCTGTGAGCTTTGTCTATTTGGCTGATCCTGATGAATTTAGCATGAAGTTTCAGCTGTGACACCACCCACCCCTTTTTCCACAGTACATTTGAGAACAGAATTCAACCCAATTCAAAGTCACCACTGAAAGAAAGCATCTTATCTCCTATGCAACATCAATGTGAGGAGGAGAAATTCCTAATGAACGTCTCCACACCCTCAGGGGATGTCAGAAACAACGACAGTAGCCTGCTTTCCTTCCAAGCCAACATAAAACTCAGAGGCTATGGCTCTACAGGGAAGTAGAATGCATAGATCTGTTTAACAAGGACAAGCAGACAGTAGCAGGTAGCAAGTAGAGAACAAGATATGCTCACAGCAATGCAATTTGCAAAAATTCTGTGCTGTCAGGAGCTTGAAGAACAACATCTGGGGACAGCTTCTCCATGATGCTCTGAGAACTGAAGGGTTAATCAGAAGACTAGTTAGAGCTGCTCATCTAGTTGCTGAGCAGTGCAGCATGAGAGCTTGGGACAGCTTTTGTGATTACAAAATCCACTGTTAATTTTCACCACATAATTTTATACCAGCATCCCAAATACTACATAGAACAAATCCAGCACAGCCTTATCAAAATATACACAGAAAGCCTCTGTCTCCCTCATAAAATTCTTCCCACCACCACCACACAACTTGCAATTCCTGATTCTGGAGGGATGCAGCAGCAACTGCAACCAACAGACTGCAGATATGCTTGCTCTTGTTTGGCACGGCATACTCAAGGATGAGCACTCTTGAACAGTAAAGAAAAATTCATACTGGAATGTTGTAGTATTTACATAGACAGACATTTACTGGCTAAGGCGAGAAGAACACTGAGACTATATGCCTCCTGTCTGCAGCAGTAACATGAGAAGCTGGATAATTCTGCAACATGTCTTCAAGGTGTACAATGGACTTAAAATTTAATAGCTGTTCATCATTGCTTATATAAACCACAGGAATAAATCAATCAGACATTTTTTCCTTCTTATCTCAAAAGCCAAACTACTTGCCCACAACTATCCTACCACTTATAGCTACACCTTCTTTGCAAGTCCTATATGCCCTCTAGCTTCTTACCGTCTTCTCCCACTGTGTGATTCCTGAGGAATGTCTCTTTCCCCACATTTCTTCAACAGTGCCCCAAGGCAGACTAATTACTTTTCCTCAAAGCGCATAAAGACGTAATGATGGCTTTACTATATCCAGACGTTGATGCTGCAATTTCTCTATCCTTTCCAGGATGTTACTAATAAAAATACACACTGCTACTGCAACCATTATGCCACGGGCTCCTGTCTGTGCTTCAGCCCACTGTGGTGACAGGCTGGTCTAGATACTATTCCCAGGAAGATAAAAGCACAAGGAGAAGTTGTGAAATGGAGATGTGAAAAATTTACGTGTGTGGGATACCTTTTCATCAGGAAGGAAAATGGATCCTCCCCTGCCCTGCAAAACCAGTCCTTAAAAGAGGTTGAAATCGACCAATCAGGTTTCAGAATCCGAGCCCTAAAAGGAAACTCTATGGCAATTTTTTGAATCTTAAAGTGACATCTGAAATTTCAGAACTTTTTATGATGACAGTGAGTCCTTGCAGGCTAAAAATGAGGTTTCTAGCGCCTGGGATTGTCAGGTAGAGTTGGGTTGGCAGCAGTAACAGGTTGTGCCACAGGTTTGGTGACTGTACATCAAGCCCATAACATTGAAGCCAAGATCAAGCCAGGAGCTCAAGTCAGAAAAGCAAGGTGAGGATCAGCAAAATATAGAGACTACAGTTTAGCAAAATGTTTTAGTTTAACCTGGATAAATGCCAGGTGCCAACCAAAATGGCTCTATCACTCCCCCTCCTCCACTGGACATGGGAGAAGAAATACAAAGAAAGGCTCATGGGTTGAGACAAGGACAGGGAGAGATCACTCACCAGTTACTGTCACAGACAAAACAGATTGAACCTGGGGAGAAAAGGAAAAGTTTAATTTATCACCAATCAAATCAGAGTAGGATAGTGAGAAATAAAAACAGATCTCCAAACACTTTCTCCCCACCCCTACCTTCTTCCCGGGATCAACTTCACTCCCATTTCTCTACCTCCTCCCCCCGAGCTGCACAGGGGGATGAGGAATGGGAGTTGTGGTCAGTTCATCACACGCTGTCTCTGCCGCTCCTTCCTTGCGACGAGGAAGGCCAAGGCTCACCTGGAATTGAAGCTGGCAAGCGATGTCAAAAACAACAAGAAGGGCTTCTTCAACTACATCAGCAGCAAAAGGAAGGCTAGGGACA
>Ga0065711_1030434_pt1 | contig 32515 bp, 10 predicted proteins | sample Hoacrofraction12_FD_59098 | JGI IMG/M metagenome (GOLD analysis project Ga0065711, IMG submission 59098) | Hoatzin crop microbial communities from Cojedes, Venezuela - Epithelial fraction 12 v2 (version 2) | ecosystem: Host-associated > Birds > Digestive system > Esophagus > Crop | place...
CCCCCCCCCTTAGTTCCCTTCTTCAAAGGTAGCATCATCCAGCTGCTTTCAGCTTGTAATTTTCCATAGCGACCCTACATGGACCATCATCAAAAATCACTCACACAATCCCACATAATAACATCACAGACAAACTGATGAAGTATGGACTAGGTCAGTGAACAGTAAGGTAGGTTGAAAACTGGCTCATCTGTTGTGGTCAAAATGTTGTGATCAGTGGCAGAAAGTCCAGTCACAGACCAGTAACTAGTGATGTACCCAAAGGGTTGATGGTGGGTTTCATACTCTTTAGCATCTTCACTAATGACCTGTACAATGGGACAGAGTGCATTGTCAACTAGTATGCACATTACACAGACAAGGAGTTGTTGATAAAGCAGATATTTGTGCTGCCATTCAGAAGGAGCTGAATGGGCTGAAGAGATGGGCCAATAGGAACTTCATGAGGTTGAACAAAGGGAAAAGACAAGTTCTGCACCTGGAGAAGAATAACTCTGTGCACCAGCCCAAGCTGGGGGCCAACCAACTAGAAAGCAGCTTTGTAGAGGACCTGGGGGTCCTAGTGGACAACAGACTGAACATGAGCCAGCAATGTGCCTTTGCAGCCAAGAAGAGTAACAGAACCCTTGGTTGCATTGGGTAAAAGCATTGTGGGCAAAAGCATTGCCAGCAGGTCAAGGAAGGTGGTCCTTCCCCTCCACTCAGCACTGGTGAGACATATCTAGAGTGCTGGGTCCAGTTCTAGACTCCCCAGTACAAGAGAGACAGTGACATAACAGAGTGAATACGTCTCTCAGCAAAGGGCCACAAAGATGATTAATGGATTGAGCATGTGTCATATGGGGAGAGGCTGAGACACCTGGGACTCCTCAGCCTGGAGTATACAAGGCTCAGTGGAATCTGACAAGGGGAAGACAGAACCAGGCTCTCAACGGTGTTCAGTGCGATGATAAGAGGCTGTGAGCACAAACTGAAATGAAAGAAATTACCTTTAAATATGAGGAGAAAAATCTTTTTCACTGTAAGTATAATTGAACACTGGAAACAGAGAGGTCGTGGAGTCTGCATCCTTGGAAATATTCAAAACCTGACTGGACAACATCCTAGGCAATCTTCTTTAGTTAACCCTGCTTTGAACAGGGACATTGGACTTGACAGTCTCCAGAAGGCCCTTCCAGCTGGAGAAGTCACTGCGCTCAACAGTTGAAAACCTCAGCGATTCTATAATTCTATGAGTCTATGTTTCTATAAGAGATGTCCCTTATCAAGCCCACAAATAATTCTTACTTCACAGAAATGAGCATTTTTAACATAGATATTAATGCATGGAGTGGCTTAGCAGATGTATATATCAGAAATTTCTATTGATCTACCCAAGTCTAAATGGCTGTTGTAGTTTTGGCCTGTGGCCAGCAACAAAGGACCATACTGTCGCTCTATCTCTTCTCCCCCCGCTGAGGTCGGAAAGAGAATGGAAAGAAGGGCAGTTTAACAGAACAGCAAATGAAGTGAACAGTAACAACAACAATACTGATAAGAAAAAATATGTAAAAAACAAACAACGAAATGCACAATGCAACTCTCACCGCATAATGCCCCACTCGCAATGTTCCCACCTGGCCAGCTCCCCCGACTCAGAGCAGAGCATGATGGCACATGGTATCGAATACTCTGTTTTGTTTGGCCAGTTTGGGTCAGCCCACCCAGCTGTGTCCCCTCCTGGCTTCTGGTGAAAATTAATCCTGTCCTGGCCGAACCCAGGACAATGGCCCAGACAGTTAGCATGGTTAAAGCATAAAGCGAATGGTATAGTTACGGCTACTACATTATGTTACTTTGCGCTGCCTGGGTTTAACAGCCGGCAGTCTACTTGTGGGACACCGACAAGAGACAACCTTTGGCATATACCCATCATAAGATTTGAACTCGTACCTGCAATACCAAATTGCTATGAATTTTGTCTGTGGTAGATGAGGTAGCCCATGGAACGTTAACAGCAGCTCAAACCTGTACCAATCTTCAACATTTTCTTATAATTTTTCAGGTAATTTTAATGCAGGGAAAAGTCTCTTATTTCCTCCAAGCAGAACTCCTACAGTCATGGCAAAGAAGGAACTCTAAGATTTTTCCATTATTTTTAGCTCATGCTACATTTGGACTTGATGATCTTAGAGGTGTTTTCCAACCTATGCTTTTATGATTCTTACGTAGCTGGAAAAACTATGCTTACTTTCTATGACAAGAAAAGAAAGGCATTCTCTCATCTCTGAGAATTCCTGAAAGACATATGTATGTATAATTTCTAGTGTACACATCAACATTCATATAAATAAAGTTAATCATTACCGAGTGGCATTCCTTTAAAAAGAAAAAGGTGAAAGACAAAGCTGATCTGTTTGTCCTCAAGGTCAGATGCATTGTTTCCTTTCATTTATCTACAGTCAGCTTTTTTCTCAAATTACCACAATTCTGTTTTTCCAGCAGTCATAGAAAGCTAGTGTTATTGGATAGAAACAAGAGGAAGAATTTCTTTAATTTTAATTAAATTATCTTTCATAGAAAATTTCTAATGATGTCCAAAAATAATAAAACAGGATTGGTATAGATTTTGACAATGAGAGGCTTGTCAATCTAAGTGGGCAGATACAATGAAGGAAGGGTAAATGCCTAGTGTTCAACTCAAAAAACTATTTAATCTTAGCTTTTCCAAGCTTAAATCAATTAAAAGTTCTCTTTCACAAAGACCGTCTTGCATATATCTCTTCTTTTTGTGTATTAACCTACATTTTTCATTTTTGAAGTAGCTGATTTCATACTAAAACCTTTATAGAAGTTATGTGAGCATAATGTTCTATATTCCTATACCCCAACCACGTAGGGAAATTTCTAGTAAGATGAGATTGTGTCATAGCTACTTTGGTTTGGTTTTGTTATTTTTTTTATTATTATTATTATTCTATTGCTGTAGTCATTAGGATTTCAGGCAATGAACTAAACCAATATATTACTAGACTGGTACTCAATCAGATCACTGTCACTTCAAACATCATTTAAGAAGATCTATTTTTTTTATTATTTATATAGCTCCATAGTTCATGGTGCTACATAGAACAAATCAAAGACAGATTCCCTGCCCCCTAAGAGCTTACAGTCTAGGCAAGTACAAGAACAACAGGAGGAGATAACACAGGCAGGGGACAGAGAGGGGTAGTAAATGAAGAGAAGGACAATTAGATTACAGTCATATGAAAAGCTACTGTGTTTGTCTTGGTGGATACAAACTGGGGAGATGAGGTGCTTGAGTAACTTTATTTTTAATTAGAGCTACATTTTATAGGAAAGCCAGAAGTATCAGAGGTGCTTGTAGGAAGGCAAAGAGGTAAGACTAGAAGGGAACAGGACACTAACATATTTGAGGTTGGAAAGTAATAATCTTGGGTGTCAGATGAGTCAACCTTAGTGGCCCTTTCTTCTCCTACGTATTTTTGAAGATGTGACAAAAAGCACGGTTGCTCCTGTACACTTAAACTCAGGCTGGTATCTTATTTTGCCTTTAATATTGTATCAGTACACATTTGGGGATTATTGGACAAAATCTTGATTCCTCTGAAGTACAATATTTGACACTGCTTTCAAAGTAGTCAGCATTTCAAACATCATATTTTGTGATTGTTGATGTATTTGTAGACACTAGTGTATCTGGAGACTAAGAAAAGTTATGTCTAAAGTATTTCCAATATTTTTATAATATTCTTAATATAACAATAATAATAATAAATTATTTTATAGCTTTATCTTTTACCTCTTTGTATGCTGTTATCTCTGCTCATGACCTCTTTTCCCTGAAAACATTTTGGGTTTTAGAATATCAGGGCATTTCTCCTACTTCTCTTTGAGGCTTTGGATTTTGATGGGGGTTTTTTCTTCATAAATTAGGTATTTTCCATTCTGAAATATTAACTAGTTAGTGTAGTAGGGCTAAACAGTGTTATTTCGTTTTTTTTGGAAGACTCTATGGATGAAACCAGGAAGGTTTATTGCACAGAACCTCAAGTAATACAAACATGAAAGAACAGATTCTTTCAAGCCTATACTGAATTCTTCAATTGAAAATTGAGATAGAAACTTCAGACAGTAATATCTCACACAAAAACTGCCAGATATTCCTTGGATATGTTTGCATTTGTGTTTATGTAATAGGAGAGCACTATTAAATGGCCTGCTGATGTCTATAATAGGCCAAATTCTCATTTACTATGAAGCACCATATATCTCTTGATTTCATCCAACTATTTGGTTCCTAATTTTCACTACCAGTCCTTCTCAAATGACATTTCTCAAAAAGCTGAAGGGTTTTGTTATTTATTCTGCAATATCCATGTAGTTATCTATCGCTATATGGCCATGCTGAGGCAACCTGAAGATCCAAATTGAGACCTTGAGAATCCTTAAAGATTATAGACTTCTATCTTTGAAACAGATACAGTAAAAAAAAAAAAAAAAAAAAGTTCTAATCTGATTCTACCTTTCTACCTCCCATTTTCATCCACTGGGTAGTGCCATATAACTGACTTAGAACTGCTTTTAAAGTCTTCTCTAGAGTGACTTTCAAGGTCAGTCAAAGAAGCATCCATCATCCTGTCCTGGGAAATAAACACATTAATTGAGCTATGCTTTGAAAACCACATGATGCAGTTATATACAGATTCTGAATCTTCATGGGCCAGATGCTCACTTGATTTTAGCTGGTGTAGTTCCATTGACTTAATGACACTACAGAAATTTATACTACATGAGCATTTGCGACTAAACAATTCAGAGGCCTTTCAAAATGAGGAAGTTTTCTTCAGAATTGAGGATTTCCTTCATAATAGTGAAGGGAAAATGAACCATTGACCTTTTTGGAGCATGTAACTACCAGTAACATTTTCTACTGGGAGTCAACTCTTTGTTAGTCATTTTTCCTTAAACGTCTTAATTTTAAGTACAGAAATAATTACTAATGCATAACAAAGTAACAGTATAAACTAATTTATTTTTTTTTTTTAAAGCCATTACCCTACTTTGAATCTATGGAGCCAGAAATTTCTAGTCTTGATCTTAAATACAAATCTCCAGTTCCTTTTCATATTTCCCTTAATAATGGAAGGCTAAAATTCTCACTGAAGTCTTAATTAAGCCACACTACCTCTGCATTAGGATTCTTGTTCCTTGGGGGATTTTGACCCAATAAAATATTTGGGACATATTCTGCAATCACACTTACTTTGGCTCACGTAAAGCTTAATGAGAATTAGTCACGTGAATCAGGGTGAGAATGGCACTCCTGCTTACTTCAGCAACCTTAATGGAAAAAAGAAAGTTTTCTTTGAATATAATACAGTATTTTATTACATGATTTTATAAAACTTATTGTAAATCATCAATCAAATGCAATAGCCAATTATATTTTCCATTCCAAACCATCATAATTAGTTTTCATTGTGTTGTGTGACAGTTACTTTCTTTCCTTTTGTATTTTAACGACTTATCTTAAATACGTATTACATAAGTATACTCATTTTCAGAATCTTTGTTGAAGGTGTTTTAATCTTTCTACTTCAGACAAAGATAATATGTTCTTTTTTATCACATAAATTGGTATGAAGATCTCACAAATATCAGAGAATTTGCTTTCTCTGTCCCTATTCACAATCGAAATGGCCAGCTCAGTCTCTATGAAGTTTTATGAGAACTGGGTAGTAGACACAAACTTTTCCTTTCCCCCAAATTTCATGATATAATTTCTACAACTTGTATGATATATTTTATACTCCTGCGCTAGAAAGATGATGATAAGTTCAAATTAAGCCGCAGTAAACAAGTGATCTCATTACTCACCAATGACTGATTATCTATGATAATTTTACGTTTGTTTTTTTAAATTAGTCAAATGATTTATTATATAAAGACCATCGTCCTAACCGTTTTTGGTGACATAACATTCCTACATAGCCCATCCTGTATAGTTTTTGTTGAGATACAAATAAATTTACAGTAGATGGAGGTGCAAGATTGAGCATCTGTAGGGCAGTATTTCAAAATGTTATGTTCAGGAACTCACCACAGGAAGGACGTATAAATTAGCTTTGCTGCTAAGAGCCAAATCCTGCAAAAACTTATCACAATGTGCTGCACTGGCTTTTCTCAGAAATCCCAGCAAATTCTCCAGTCATGTGTTTAGTGGCAAGAATCAGCAGGATAGGGCACTAAGTTGAAGTTAAGTACCAGTACTGACACAAAGTACTGTACATACGTTGCTCAAATCACACAGCAAAAATAAAACAACTAAAACTGACATAATTTCAATGCTTTTTTTTTTTTTAATTTTGTGCATTCGATTCAAACAGCAAACTGAGTGCACTTTAACTGTTATCACAATGTGGTCAAGAGGTCTGTGACTTTTACCATTTACACACAATTGTTCATGACAGCATGTTATCAGCCTAGTGGAAACCAGGGGTGTAGCATGGTAAGCAGTGGTGGTAGTGCACCTTTTTTTTTATATTATCTAACTTGAAAATATGTCTCTTCTAAGATTCCTTATTCTTGATAAAAATAGTTTTCACCAAACGTTGGTGGTGCACACGCACTACCATTCATGCTTGGCATCACACCCCTGACAGAAACACATGTTCTTATTTTGTTGATAAAAAGTATTACAAAAATTTCCATACAAAAACTATTTTCATAGAAATCTTGCATTTCCACAAATAAACCTGAACATTTTTTTTTTTTGAAAAAAAAAAAACTGCTCAAGAATTTTGTTCATTTAGTACTGTGACTGTATTGAAAAATGCAGTCCTCCTTAAGGTTCTCCACATCCACTTCTTTTAGGTGACCCGTCCCACTTCCAATATTAGCGAGAATTGCACAGGCTCCATTGAGTTCAATTAGTAGCAGGAATAAGGGTTTCAAAACCCTTTCAGGCTAAAATGCAAGCCCTCTATGTGTGAGATACACTGCTTCCCACCCCCCTCCCTCTTTTCACAATTCAAGAAAAAAAAGTAATTGCTTACATCTAAAGGCTGTAAGATACATTCCTTTGTACTAAGGAAACTTTCATTCATCTAAAAACTGGGCCAAAATTATGGATATTTTTTTTTGGTTTTTTTTTTTTTTAATCAATGTTCCAGCCCAGGTAAATTTAAGTTTTTGTTGGTTTTTTTTGTGTTTTTTTTTTTTTAATTATTATTTATTTACTTAGTTCAGTGACACAGACAATCCAAAAAGCAGGTGAGCATCCTCATATTTATCCTACTATTCATGGGATTCATGTTTCTTCACTTTAACATTTCTGCCATCCAGGAAGCTCGTACCGCCTTTCCAGATGGTAGTTTCAGTCTACCAGCAGTTACCAATTCTTCTGTGCTTGGAAGTTCAGAAGAACATACGGTTTCTCGTCCCACTACAGTTCTGAGATAATACTTTTACTAGAGTCCTTCCATGGTTAGTATCATCTTGGACATTTATTCTCCACCTCCTGGCAACCGTTGAACTTCAAAAGGAACCTGTAATTTCTCACTGAGACTGCATTTGAAACCAGCCACAAAACTCACATGGAACATTCATTCATTCAGAATGGTGGAAACCCATGACGTACAGTGTAACCCCACGTAACTTGGTTGATCCATGATGCTTGTGATTCGAGTCTGGCCATTGCAACTGCTGAGATCACAGAGTCTCTAGTTCATAGACACAGCGGCATGAGGTAACTCATTTTATTTTGCACAGGTTGCATATTTCCACAGGAAACATTCTTGCAAGGTTGTTTGGAAAAAAAGACGACAGTTTGTGCTTGGGCTATTTGGCTTCCCAGCTCTATGCCATGGTTTCTTTACCCGGCAACCTTCTGTCATTAAATGTGTGCATGTTGATAACTTCTTCTGTTTTCACAATAACGGGGGCCTGTGGCTTGTGTTTTAATCGACGCTGACACTTCAGAGACATCCTTAGCTCCTCTACCATGGCACTACAGAAGGACCTCTACAGAGGAAGAAATAAAAAAAACCATCTGTGAGACACTTCTATCTGTAATGTCTAGAAGCAGATTGACTCTGTTGGCACAGCCTTGTCAGTCCTGTAAGTCTGCTCTATCTCAGCCTGGAGCTCATAACAAATTGCTGTCTTTTAAATATGCATCACATAATAATTAAAATGACTTACCAAGCTGTGATGACTCAGTGAAAAAATCGCCTTGTCTCTACAATTATTCATCTGGCAGCTACTGACTATGGATGCATATGCTACATAAAAATACTTCAGATGTTCTGTTAACATAGTTTAGCCTTAAGGGATAGCATCCGTATGTAATATGTATGTTAGATAGTCAGTAAAATCTCCTTGCCCATATTTCAAAGTAACACATTTAATTTCTAAATTTCTATTCCTCAACAAAACAACAACCCTTAGTGTAGGAAGTTTACCTAAACTACTGCTGAAATACTGTTAAAATGCAGACTCATTAGTGAAAACAAATATCTACTCCATTATTTTTAATATCTTCTGTATCTAATCACTTCTTCCACTACTGATTATCATTTGTGGAACACATATTTGTAAAAAATATTCACTTTCAACAATCTTTATAAAGAGGATATTACCAGAAAAACAGTTTATTAACATGTTTTCATCAAAAGCTGGATTCTCAAAACCCATTTTTAATTTAAAATGCAAGAAATTTGAAAAGTAAAGTAAAATGTCCCTTATTCCCTCAGTCTGACTGAATTCTCAGCTGCTAATAGTGTCCTGAGCCATGAGACTCTCCTCAGTGTGAGAACTGGGGTATGGATGTAATATGGAAGTTTGGAAGAGGAGTCTCCGTTTTGAGGCCTGTGAATTAACCATTTTTATCATGTACTTTAACTTAAAGGTTTTCCAGCTAATGGAGAAATATATTAACTAAATAACACATCCCAGAGCCTGAGATGTTATAACTGGCCTCTGACAACTGCTCTCACCCAAAGCAAATTCGAGGTATAATCTAGCCCTTTGCATTTGCTTTCTTAATAACTATCTCCAGTCCAGGGAGATGATCTGGATAATGAAAAAAAAAGTAAAAAACACAGAGCACCTAGAATTACTGTAAATATCTCTTGATCATTGTCTGATTTTGTATGATTAGTGGTAGATTATCAGTCAGTATATAATCGCCTAATTTACCTCCCAAATCAAGAACTCTGCTTTATTTGTAAACTGTTACATCTCCATTATTCGTACAAACCTTGAGTTTGGAGACTAGATCCAGAAAATATTTAAGCACCTCACCCTACCTAGTTCTTTGGGAGCCTAAATTGAAACTGCATTTATGAAAAACTGCATTCAGCTTCCAACCTCCAGGGCTGGAGGCACTTTGAGCAGTAAGGCACTCAGTTTTCTACATTAAATTTTACAGGCTAGTTATTTGCCCATAGCCAGTAGAACTTCTGCTAAATACACTGGTGCTTGACTTAGTCCTGCATCCCATACTAATTCACACTCAAGTTCTCCATGCATAAGGTCATAAGTTCAGTAGGTGCTCTGAAAGGACCTAACAAATCAATTTCCTCAAAAAAGTGACAACAGTTAAAGAAGGACACATGGCAGGCATTACAACTGTCTTCTGTGCGGTCATTCATCAGCTGGAGTATTAGAGCTGAATGAGACACATATTTGAGAGCATCAATTCAACAGTGTATTCTGCCAGAGGAAATTTATGTTTCAATGTCTCAGAAAAGGGCTGTAACCTATAGGTGTTAGACCATTTCAAGGTAAAATCACCTGTAGGTTCCACCTACTGATCCTGTTCCACTGCACCAGAGCAGATAACAGAGGCAGAGTGGGAGAAAGTGAAAGAGAGAGAGTGCAGGCTGTTCTGTAAATTAGGGATTACAGTACACAGTGGCAGAGGAATGGCTTCAGTGGTAGTTCCTGTTTGACAACTTCAACATATTTATGTAAAATTCTGCTTAGTGCAAAAAAGTGCAAACATGAGTTCTCTCAGTCATGAGAACTGAACCTGAATCCCCCAAATACTGCACAAATGTCCTCTTCTCTAATCCTCTGTATGAATAAGGGAATAGGAAGGTGGGAAGGAAAGGGTAATCATACTCTGGCTGTGATGCTCTTCCTTTCAAATGTTCTTTTCTCTTGTTGAGTTTGAAATAAAGCCATGACACCTAGTCAACTTACAACAGAAAAGGTTTAGGCGCCTACAACTAAGAAAAGTTTAAGATGTGAATCCGAAGGAGAGGAATGTATTTCTCTCTGGTGCAGAGCCAAGCACAAGTCCTTCAGAGGCCAAAATTCAAGACAGAACTCATCATTCCTGGCTGGCTACATGGAGTGACTTCTGCAATGAACACTCTTTAGCAATTCCTTTTAAAAATGTTCCGGTGCACTGGGTTGATATCCAAGACAGAACTTACGGCTTTCATTGTGTGAATGAGGTGGCTAAAATTTCTGATCAAATGGTCTGAGATGTAATATGTCAGATCTTCATGCAATGTATCTTTACCTAGCATTGTGTACAAAGTAGGAAACTGTACCTCCTTCTTAACCAGCTGTACTTTGAAGGAAAATATTCAATTCTCTTAGACTTTCTCTTTTTTTAAGAAAGTGCTGTTGTTTAACATCAGAATTGCAATTATGATTATGAATCTGAAATTAGCCCCGAAATCTTTCAAAAGGGCAAGTTTTCATTTAATATTCCCTCATGGCTTACAGGCTAAATTGCTAAGGCTTGCAGATCTTGGCATTTTGACTATGTAGAGAACCTAGCACATAACTCAGGAATTTCGCGGGGAATCCATTAAGAAGTAAATGCTGCAACTCTCAGTGCTACTCCTCCTCGAGCCATTATATGTCTCTAATCTCTGGAATCAAAGACCTAACTGAAACATTCCGCAGAGCAAAATCCTTCTCAATTTAAAAATGATGCATTAGCAAGTAACACTTTCAAGATTGTACTCCACGTCTTTTTTTGCTAATACATTTAACGAGTGCTAAAACACAATTCTTTTCAAGATCCATCAATCCACCAAAATGTTTTGCAAAGATCTACAAACACGTACCAAAGGGTATAAATTTTTAGGTAATATCAGTAGGAATAGCATTACAATCAACAGCCAAGAGGTGAGAAGATACATGCACTTGATGCCAACATTCTGAAATATCCTGAAAATGAGATCTCAAGAAACTTGCCAACACATTTTGTCTGAGAATTTAACCTGGATCTGAAAACTCACTAAATGAGAAATGTTGGCAAGACTGACAGTCTTAAAAAGGCAGTTCACACTTTTGGGACAGTTATTTTATCTAGAAAATTCTTCCATTCTGTGTTTTCAAATTATTTGTATAAATTAAGCTCATGGCAACTTATCTGCATTTATTGTATTAAAAATATGATTTAATAGCTTTATTTACTAAGTTTTTTATGTATGCTATGTATTTTAAAACATCAAATATCTGAAAAGATTAAACAGCATTAGTTTCCAGACAGTACCATTGTTTTGGTAATTAAGCACTGAATAAGAGATTTTTTTTTTTTTTTGCTAATTTCACTCACTCATATATTTTAAAAAAGACAAATTCAAGGCTATGTAAAAGTTCATTACCTGGATCCTTATTCTTCTTTGGTTTCTTTCTGATAAATATAAACAGTTTTTCCACATATTCCAAAATCATATTAAGAAAAGATTTACAAAGGAATACTTTATGTTTGACTGTTTTTTTAATAGAAATTCTTGTCTTGTTTCAATTCCAATCTGAGTACAACCTCTATTTTCTGTACAGTTAAACTTTGTGTTCTTTCACTACTAGGATACAACTTTTGGAATAATAAGACATGAAAAAAAAGAGGCAGCTCTAGAATACATTTTTCATGACAGATAAGTGGCATTTTCAGGTATGATTTTAGAAATTATAATCCAGTGTCTCCATCCTGATTTCAATTGTCATTTCAGATTGTTAGAGAAAAACAAAGATATGTTTACAGAACCTACAGGCTATATTTCAAAACTGTTGTCCATCATGAGATGAAGCACTTTCAGTATATGTTACAAGACTCTCTGCTTAATTCAAAGAAAATAACCTTTTGCCCCCAACTTACCTTCCACGATGCAGGCATGTTACAAGAACATCAGCTATTATTGATTTTTCACCAACCCTTACAAAATCGTAAGCTGTCTTCTTAAATGTTACCAGAAAGTAAATGCTGCCTCTAAGTCATGTCAGATCTAATCAAATAGTAGAAGAGTTGAAGGAAGGCATACAGTTCTCTAAACAGTAGTGTAGTAAAGTGCAACTGTTTTGTTGCAGCAAAACAATCACTATAAAACATTAGAAAAAAAGAGCTACAATTCTGAGGGGGGTTCAAGCATATAAAAGAAAATTTTCATCAGAACTGTAGTTCTTAGCCTTTTAACACAAAGCAATTCTGCAGAAGATCATCTCTTTAAGAACAGTAAAGCAGTAACTGATACCTCTTTCATTTGTCACAGCCAACACCTCACAAATCATGTAGAATAAAGATAATAATTTTGCGAAATGTTACAACCATTTACAATCTATTTAGACCGCTTGTGCATGGCTTTACTGGCTGAGGAAAAAATACATGTTTGCATGTATGTATTAATATGAAAGCTATGCAATATTTAAACTGTTTTCATTATATTGTGTTACAGGAACTTAGAAAGGTAATTAGAAATCATATTAGCATTTGTTAGACACAGAATTATGAGACCATCACTATAAATTTTGCTTTTAACAGCCTAAAAAGAGCAACAGGAAGACAGAAACGGCATGCCTGCACCATTCTTAACATTCTGACTTAAGTGAATGATATTCAGTGTTTTGAATGTAAATATCTCCAATCACTTTGTTTTATTTTTTTTTCCCTCTTTAATGTAGTTAATATAAAGTTGACTGTCAATCATAAATAAAAAACTAAGATTTACTCAAAAGGTCATTACTTCCAGTCTTGTGTGTCAGATGTTATTTGAAGCCTTGTTTTAATTTTTTTAAAGCAGTAACAGCAGTAATCTTGCATTGTCTTGTTATGTTATTGGTCAGTGTTCTATCATATAGTAGGACATATCAGCCAAACTGTTTTCCATCTTTTTGAAGTCAGTCGAAAACGAATGCACAGCCCTACGCTGACTCTCTCTTGTAATCATTTTCTGCTGCCATGTGCCACTCTTCCAGGGATTTTGAATGTGTATATGGAAAACCTGTCAATCTTAAACTCCCTAAACAGAAACATGAATCCTAGCAAAATGTTGACTTAGGATCACAAAGAAATGAACAATTAATGGAATGAAAATAACCTCAGAAAAAAAGAAATCATATTTCATTGTAGTTTAAGCATTACCATTTCAAAAGAAGTTAAAGTGTACCTGTAGTGATCAGATTTTCAGGCTGCTTAGTTATATATCCAGTCTTAGACATGATTGTTGATCCAAGGTTATACACATATAAATGTACATACATATGTATCTATATACATATATATTAGTTACATTAAAAATATTTTGCCACAGACTTTTCTGATGTAGTACATTTTCAATCCATAGCAAGTATAATGCACAAGTACACTTCAGACTAAGTTCATATCAATTAGCTGAACATGTCACCAATATGTTCTCATTTTCAGATTTAGCAATTGTTGTTTTTTTGGTAGGAGCAGAATGAGCAGCCATTTCAGGAAATTACTTTCAGGCCAAAATGTATGGGAGATTTCATTGCCTACTCAAATAAAGACAATAATATCAAACAAAATGAAAATTTTAATTGCATAAATTAACCTTTGCTTCCACCGTAGTATCTACAAAGTCAAGACCGGTAGAAACATTGCAGACAGCATGGTGAAGCAAGATGTGCTTCATCCTGTGACTGAATTGAACGTTGTTTTTTTCAAGGACTTGTCTAGCTATTTTATGGAGAGGATCAACAAGAACCGGATGGGACTGACCTTTCCTGTAGCAAAACAACACTGAAATAATCTTCTGCTGGCTGAAGTTCTCACTGAGCTTTAGTTAGGCGATGAACTTAGATGACATACAGGACCTCATTGCAGGCCACTTCTAGAATAGATTGTTAGTGTCTCCCAGTGGGACAATAAGATTCCAGCTTGCCTTAAATAAATTATCAATTGGTGTCCAAAAACAACCAGTTCAGCCACTCTCAAATTCTAAAATTCATTTCCTGACAAAACAAAATGCACTCTGGTGAATGACAGAGACTTGTGGTAAAGGAAATCTGAGTCCGTTTAAAGTCTTCTAAAACTATTTAACCTGGTTTCCAGTCTGAGTGCAGCCTGACAGCTACATTAGTTGCTGTGGCTGATGAAGAACTCTTATCAGTGCAGAAAGCTTTTTCAAAGGTGGCTTTGTTTAGCTCTGCCAGCAGCCTTTCTGGCCATTGAACTGACCATGATGTTTTTCTGACTCACCTGTGGACCTAGGCTGGGGCAGATGGGATTGCACTTGTGTGGTTCCACTCTTTTCTCTCAGAGAAATCCCAGAGGATGGCATAGGGCAATTGCTCATCAGCCCCGAGGGCTCTCTCTCATGCAGGATTCCACAAGGTTTCATCCTGTCATCTCTCCTTTCAACATGTATATGAGGCCACTGAGGAGATAATGAAATAATTTGGGCTGTGGTGTCATCGGCAGGCAGATGATACACAGTCCTACTCTGTTGTCAGACCAGGATGGTGAAGTCATTTTGTGCTTCCAGTACCTGGCTGAAATAGGGGTATGATGTCAGCTTAATCCAAGGGAGATAGGTGCTATGCTGGATAAGTAAGGGGAAGCATTTGGAAAATATTATCTACCCTTACTATTCAGTTCCACCTCTTGTGAAAGAGGCTTACAGTCTCAGAAATCTCCGAGTTCCTAAGTCTGGTTCTGGGTTTTAAAAATTGGATCACTGGTGATAAGTGCTATTTGTCGATTGTGTTTCAGTCGTGGCAATAATGTTTACCGGTGTGAAGCTTGCCACACCAGTCCAGGTCTTCTTCCAGAATGTATTACTGCAGTCCAGAGTCATTGGACAATGGTTACAGATGATTTCCACATGTTTAATAAGTGCTGATAGCAATACATAGTACTTCAGCCACGTAGCTGCTGCTGACCAAACAAGTAACAGAATATATTGTACTGTCTATCTGATTAAGAATAATATCCAGTGCAACAGTATAATGGTTCTGTATTTTGAGATCACAGATGTACAAGGTATTTCCCTGCCTTTCGGCAAAGGTGATCCTTATTGCACTGAAGTTATTCATCTGACATTTGGAGCTCTCAGCCACTGGATGTGAAACTTCATTCACCTGTTAAATCATTTTTGATCCTAGAACTAAATTCATTCTCCGTTCGTCCAAGGAAGGTCAGGTTAGTTGATCTTCAGCATGGTGAAAGGAAGTGATGATTATATGTCATGAATCCTTTGGCGTATGAATCTATCCGGAATAAAATCTTGTATATAACACCATATATTTTAATTTTAAAATAAATAGTCCATCTTACAGAAACATTTTAGAAAATAAATTAAACCTTTGTTACCTGATTTTATCTGTAGCTAAACAGCTTTTTTTTTAAGATTTGCTGTGCTAAAGCCCATTGTACATTATTCACTGTAAAAATTTATGCTAGTTTCATAGGTCAATGTGATAGTATAAAGTTAATATGAAATTTGCCATGGCCTCAAACCATATTGAACAGAGAGAGACTGTTAGTATTAATTTAGTGCCAATGGTTTCTACTATTTTGGAAACACTATTGTATTCATATTGCACTACACAATATCAAAATGGTTAGCATCCATTTCTCTATAATAACATGGTTTCATCTGGAAGTCTAGGATGTTTCCTCAATCTAAAAGGCAGCTGGAAGTGCTTGTTGTCACTTTGCTGGCTTACAAAAAAGTCAAAGTAATCTAAATCAAATGTACTAAACTGTTTGCTACTATACTTAGCCATTGTATAGCTGATTAATTAAAAATGCAAAGATTAATATTTATATATTGAAATATGGGTATACGTGACATTAAAGTAATATTTAGGTGAAGATAATGAAAAATTATTAGAAAAACATGAATGTCATCTGACTTTTTTTTTCCCTGAGAATGAAGAAAACATATTCTTTCAGAGGAGTCAATAATCATATAATGCAAATGTTTCTTCTTTTTACCCATGAGTGAATGTGAACTATACTTTCTGTAAAATACGTGTGTGTAAGGGTTTCCAAAATTTTCTATAAAACTTTAAATTCTTCTCACACATAAAATATTCCATAACTCAGACCTGTAATTTCAGCTCTGATCTTTGAGTGAATATCTATTGAGTGATAGTAAGCCCTCAGAAATTGTATTCCTACAGTTGCAGTTGTGCAATGGTCCATTAACAAATAGATATTGGTTAAGCTGCAATCAACAATTGAAATAAAGATTGGTTTTTTAATGTTTTATTGTTTGCAAATGGTTTTTAAAAAGCCAAATGCAGTCAGATTATTTTTTTCTACGTTTTCCTTTTTTGCCTTTTCGTATCTTTCTTTCTGTTAAGGGTGGGGGGGTGCAGGTTTGATTTTGTTTAGGGGGGTGGATTTGTCTTCTTTTGCTGTTTCTTGTAACTGCATATTCCGTTAGAAAATATCTTCTAATTTGCACTTAGGTGGTTTCCAAGAGGGCATTTAAGTATAATTAATACCTCAAGTTTAAGTAATCTGTACATTTACACACATAAATTAGTCATACACATCCATACATCCACATACAGTGCTCAAGTACAGGATGATAGAAGCTCCCAACTTTCCAAGTGCATCTCTGCAGAATGTAATGTGATAAAGTTGGAATAACATTTCCTTTTATGAGCTGTCACAGGTGCTGCTGGTTTTCCCAGTCAATATTAAAAATTCTGAGGTTACTCCATTACAAAGTGTGACATGACAATACAGACTACATCACAGACTGTATGTTGTGTAAAAGTTACTTGGGATATAAATCCCAAAGCTTTTACTTTGATTTACCAAGAATGCCCAGATTCTTTTGTTTATAGCAGCCTGAGGAACAGGCTTTTCAACTTTAAAGCTTTTGAACTTTCCTTCCCTGGAAAGCAAAAAAAAAATCACTAGGCTGGGACTTACTCTGGGGTTGTTACAAAACCATTACAAATTACTGTCCCAAATATCAAAGGCTTCTGATATCAAACTATTAGGAATGTTCTCTGAACTGAGGTAACTGCTTTGTTTGAGAAAGTAATGAAAAAGGCTTTAATTAAAACTAATTTAGTAAAATTTGAAAAAAAAATAGGAGGAAGGGATCCTAAAAATCTTTTCATACTTCACAGTAAATTACTAAGGGAATTTTGTTTTGCTCTGTTGTTAAGGTAACAACTAAAAGATGGAAATACTGACTTTCTACATATCCTGCTGATAAAGAAGCATCCACAGTATTTCAGTACTGGTTAACTTCTGCCTGTAAGACTATTCCATTTAGGACAAGTTGTGTGCACATACTTCACTCACTTCAATTCCAAAAAGAAGCATTCTAACTCATAATGAATTAAATTTATCCTGGTGCAAACAGCTTGTAGAAGGTCATTGACAAATAAACTAATGTTAGCATTTACACTAACTTGATGTAAACAAATCAAGAACAGTTAAACTGTATTTGAGAGAAGCACAATCAAGACATCGTGCCAACTGCATATGATTACAACACAGGAGCTTTTTCAGCCTAGCTGCTCTTGGCCCCTCCTTGCCCCTTGGGAAGGGTGTGGGTCCACTACATTAATAAAACCAGGTTTGCAGCTAACTTATCAAGTCAACTGCAGCTTCTCCAAAGAAACCATGACCAGAATAGGTACAAGGACAACCATTTGCAAGTGTGACAACAAGCAATGTTCTATATATTCTTGACACTGCCTTCAGCAATACTGTGAATTCATCCTAAAGTTTTTAGCAGTGGACACATGGTTTCTACCACACAGCTGACATTTACAGTAATATCTAATCACTCTGTGAAGGTGGCATCAACATGGAAATAATCTCTGAGAAGACTTTAAAAAAAAAAAAAACAAAGGAAAGGTCAATAAATTTTCAAACTGAGAATAATTGATATATTATGCTAAATATTAATGGTCTTCAAGGTCAATGTTTTCTTTTGCCCTTATGATACTAATATGAGGTATACAAAACTGATGTATGAAATGGGTATAAACCCATAATACATTGAAGCACATCAATTAAAAAAAAAGACACAGTAATTGTTTTAAATGGCTTCTGTTTCTAACATTGCTTATTCACTGCCCTCTGAGTTTCTGTTAAAATCAGGGAGCAGGTCATTCACCAGCAAAAGCAATTATAAAATGCAAATGACTGAGCATTTATTGTCGAGAATGGCTAGATTAAAAAGGTCTGCTTCATAACATGTTTCCAAGAAGATGACATAATTAGATGTTTGTATTATAAACAAAAGGAAAGAATACAAGTCTTCAGCATTTTTTTAGAAAGGTTGTAATTAAAAAATAGGTGAGCATTGTGACATAAATTCTATTAAAAAGTAATAATTAAATTTCCCTCTGAGAAATTAGAAGGCACCATCTTGTGGTTACTCTGCAGGAATGCAGTCAGGACAGCCTCTGGCCTGCCGTCTCCTCCTATCCCTTCATAATGTGTCAAATGGAATGTCAAAATTCTGACACTCACAAGGACAATGCTTTGTTATTCCCAATACTCCCCCTGAAAAAAATCAGTGAGACTGTGTACTAGGTAGGACTAGAGGAGTTATTTAGCTCAAAATAAATTTGTTTGGTTGTCACATTGCTCAAAGGTGGGTTTGAGGTAGAGAGCAAATTCGGAATTATTGGCAATTGTAGCAAAACCACATTTAATTTCTAGTAAGTTTAAGATCAAATACTAGCATAACTTAAAATCTCTGCAGCTCAGTAAATCTGAACGAATTTTTGAGCCAGCTAAGACCAGAAACTTCTATTCCTGTTATCCTTACATTATCAATGCCAAAACATGGTTTGTGCATTTTGCAGAAGGTGTTTGAAACTTCTGTGAACAACTTATTTTGGGCAAGAGTCAACCAGTTAAGTTTGTGCCATGTTCAAAGACATAGTCTCATACACAGGTCACAGTTCAACATTCAGCATTTCTTGTTCAATAGAATCTGCAGCTGTAAATAAAACACTGTTTTGTATGTAACACACAGATATATTCACAGCTACTGACGTTTACTTTGGGTCCAGTCCTGCTAACTGCTCATTCATTGTACCTTGTGAGATAAACTTTCCAGGTTGATCTTTCTCTATTCAATTGTGTAGCTGAGCAGTGAATTGTTTAGCATGGAAAGTTCATTGTTTTTGTCTTCCTTGGAAAATGCACATAAAATATAAACCAGCATCAATTTAGTCATTGTGCTTACTGCTTTTATAATCAAATATAAATAAATAACCACTTCAGAGATGTTAATTTAACTGATGTTTAGGTTATGATTTGTTCATATAACTCCAGAAATACTCCATTGGTGTTATTACTTCAGCAGGCTTTAAGATTTAATCTAACAATTTGTATTATAGGAAGACCAGATCTCCCCTAGTGAAACAAACAGCTAAGGTATGCTGACATGTGTTTCATTTCACATTTTTTGAAGTACTTACAGTTCAAAATTAACAAAATGTATATCTGCTTTTTTTTCACAAGCAGACGTAGTTCTGACCTGCTAATGAATTATGAATGGCTATAAATGGCAGCAGAATTGAATCCATATATTCTTCTTTTCACATCCATCAGATCTGGATCTTATAGAAAATGATTAGCAAATTAGGACATTCATTTTTCAAACAAATTATCCATAGTAAGTGTTAGTTACTTACCCATAGTAAGTAACTCTGGTAATATCCAGGCTTATCTTTGCTTTTAAAAGTTGTCAATAAAAGAGGAATTTGTATGTGTCTGGGAAGTGTTATGGTGGCATGAATTCATGTGTGGCATTCTGCTTATTGATGTCTGTTTCCCAGAAAGACTAAGCTAGTGTCACATGTTTCCTTTGGACTTTTGAGCACATCAGGAGCGTGGATGCTCTGAACCACTTTGGTTTCAACATGCAACAGTTTTTTAGCAAATAACACAATTTTGTCTGCTGCTTTTCTGAGCTCAATTCCTTTCAAAATTTCACTCCTCCAACTAGGTTCACACCAGCAGATGTCTCTGTTTACGTATGCACACCAGGAGTGGGGTGACATCAAAAATGCTAAAAAAAACATATCTAGATTATACACTTTAAATCTGCATTGCCTCCTCACTAGAAGTGCAACTGTATGTTTTGTATACATTAAAAAGCCAACACATACTAATACGCTCATTTAGAGCCCGGGATAGTCTATACATTCAGTAGCTGAAGTTACCTGATTTCTTTTGATTCCTTGATTGTTAACATGACCTTTGATCTCCTCTGTCTCCATATGCTGACAAGCCTTATACAAATGCCAGAATGATACTCTGATTCTAAAGTGATGAAACTATAAATTTTACCAAAAATAGGTGCCTCCTCTCTTCCTATGCGTTACTTGCATGTTTTACTTTTCCCAGCAGAGGAGATGTAGAGACCAGAGACAATACTGCCTATCTCCCCTTTGGCTGCTGCTACTCCCTCTCCTAGTCCAACGGGATCTGCAACAATTGGAGAGGATTGGAGAAGTTCACTGAAGGTCTGTGGATGCTGGGAGAAGAGTGGGTGAGGGGCTGCTGGCATAGGCCACGTGTAGGGATGCTGGCATAATTTTCCTGTTAATTTCGTTCCATAAGTAAAGTTCTACCGAAATTTTACTGGTCTCCTGACAGCAGGGTATGTGGGTGTAGTGGGGTGGGGAGGGAAGGGAATAGATTAGCGGCAAGGAGGAAAGAGAGGAGAGAGTCCTGACTCTTTCAAATGCGTCAGTTTCACTCCCAGCTTTTAAAGTATCTCAACATTAGATGATATGATGAGGTCTTTCTTGTACAAGTACCTTTAAAAGGTCAGATACCTCCAGTCATCACTATCTCTATCCATCATTAACAAGTAAAACCAAAAAAGAAGCAAATGAAAAATAAACAAACCAAATAAATAAAACCACAAAACCATAGGGTGTAGAGAAACAAGTCATTGATTAAGAAGTTTCTGTTTGCTTCCTCACACAACTTCCAACATGTTGTTATTGTTGTGTAAGATATGCACTCACACTCTGCAAAATACTGAATTCATGTTACAAGATCATTATCAAAACAGTCCTTTTTTTCTAAGTAAGTGTGTGTTAAAAACCCGGAAAAGCTAAATCAAATTATACTGATGTCCGTATTAAATCTATATCCACTTCAGGAGTGGGTAAAAATTATTGCAACTTACATGGGTTACTTAAGTAACTGGTATCTTTTTCCTTACAAATTCATTTCAGAAACATAACATTCCAATAGTATCTTAACAGAAAGGAATTAGCCTGTAGTATCATGAAGAAGAGGATCTAAAATGTCCTTTAACAATGTAATACAATGTACCCATGTTGAAACTGTGTTTAGGGCCTTGTGACCTCACACTGTCTGTGTGTGCATTAGCAGAAAAACTTCTTTAACAATACATTTATAACAGGACACTTGCATACCAAAAGAAGCGAAAGCAAATTGTAAATTTTCTGAGTAATAATTCAAGTTACAAAATTTCACCAGTAGCATCTGGAAAAATACGAACATAAATACAGCTGTTAGATTTACTACTGATTTTATGAAATTAAATTACTAAATAGAAATACAGATATTGCCATAGGTCACAAGCTCCTCAAAAGAAAAATACAAACATAAATATAGCTGTTAGATTTACTACTGATTTTATGAAATTAAATTACTAAATAGAAATACAGATATTGCCATAGGTCACAAGCTCCTCAAAAGAAGAAGAAAAAAAAGAAAAAGACCTAGTAAAAACAGTTTCTCTCATTTTTTAAAGTTTAGAATATGTCATAGCAATAAAATATAGTTTGAGTTTAGGTTTAAACATGGGCACATACATAGAGACAGATTTATTTATATGTTATGCAAAAAAATTATAATTCAAACTAAGAATTTCACAAGATACTACTAGAGTTGACACAATTACAGTTTTGTGGGTTTATGAATTCCAAGTACAGAACAAATTAACACTAGAATTTTCAGAACTGAGTCAGTTTAAATTACAGGATACCACATTAGTAGTAAACCTACAAAAAAAAAAAAAAATTGTGCTAATGTAATCTTTTCCAGATGCTACCAGGACAGCTTTGCAAGTATAAACTTCTGTAAAGAACATTTCTGGAGAGCCATTTTTAGATTTTGACTTTGAGCTACAAACAGTTTGTCTTTTGAAAATCAGAATTATCTGTAGAAGATTAATTTGTTTCCCATTACAGTTTCAATATCTTCTTCATCCACAAAATTAACTGCAGTGAACTTCCAGGAGTAAAAAGCTGTCTTTTTTCAGGCTTGAATAAGAGGAGAAATAATCACTTGTCCTGAAATCTGGCTACAATTAAACACATTGAAGACAAATTAAGAGCTGTTAATCTAAAACTTTGGGTACTTTGCTGCGATCCTTTGTTATACAAGTACTGTACTATAAAATAAACAATCAGTATGCATCACCTACATTGCACTACTAAATGCTTGAAGTATTATTTAAATAGACCGTAAATGTAAAATAAAATAGGAAAAGACAGTACTTACCTTTTCCAACTGGGCATTTTTTTTTGATTTGTACAAAAACTCCCCCACTGCCACAAAGACAGAAAGCACCAATCCTGCTGCCAGAACAATGAAGATTCCTCCAATATTTTGAACTCCTAAAGCACTGGCCTCTTTACTTTCCTCCTCTGGGCAGCCATTGCCTCTCCACCATTTTTCTTTCATCATGTGGAGCTTGCCCTCCTCTTGCAGCTGAAGAATTGCTATAGTGATCTTGTCTCTATATGGAGAACCTAAAGACCATAGGGAACATATATTTCAGGAGGTATATTTTATGTAAAGTTACTTGTTCCTGAGAAGAATAAAATGTAATATAATGTCACAGGAAAAGCTGTATCCTCTACAATCATAACATTTATTGAAAAGCGATTTGCATCTCACCGCAGTCACACTGGTCACGTAAATACAAACATGCATGTGCACACACATATATATTTATATGCACAAAACTTGTTCCAGCTGGTGTTGCCTGTAAGCCAGGCAACTTGGTGCAACTAGTCCTATCACATAGAGTCCCTTGGTCTCAAACTTATTCATGTCCAACTATTATATCCAGAGAAATAGTATTCATCTTTCAGTTTCCATCAGACTTTGAATTATACTGCAGTAGATTTTATCTAATATACATAAATCAACAGGCTGTTGCTTCATAGGTTGTTACCCTAGAGCTAATCCAAGTTCTAAAATGTAACAAACACTTTGTATTATTACTTTATTAAAAGAAGAAATAACAATCAATGCTTCAGGACCAAGCCACAAGAGTCTCTATTTGATAGATCGTCAGGCACTTCAGATACCTTCCAAGCAAGCAGTTACTTATTAACAGTACCAAGTAGCAAAGCAGTCAGAAAGATAAGGTTAAGTATGTTTGGATAACAGGGATGTAAATTTTCATATTTTAATGTATTTCTTTCTCATAATTCCATATTTCAAAATGACATGATAATTTTGCAGCTTTTGAACATTTTCCTATTTCAAGTGGTAGTTCAAAGGGTAGTGTCATATCTTTATCTGTCATCTGCTCTCTCTTCCTCTATGCAGTGCACAAGGACTTTTCAATGAATATTTTTAAATCTACATTAATTAACGAATAATGCCAATGCAGAAAGCTTTTCTTTTCTGAATGTTACAGAGTAAATCACATCAGTTAGAAGTGCTTTCTATGTTAAGATGTGTGTAATGTTTAACGAGACAACAAACCCATGATTTCTCTTCTCCTCCTTCAAAAACAGGAACAAAAGACTCCTCATTGAAGTGGTTAAGAAATTCCAGGAAAAAAAAAGAGTAGATGAAAAGGCATGGCATCCTCTCTTTCATGTGATATGAAAGGAACTCTACTAAAAATCCCTCCTCTTTTGCTTTCTGCCATAATAATGCTACTTACTAGCTATAATTTTTACAGTGTCTCCTTTGGCTGAATAATCAAATGCATTTTCATTAACTACATACCTTTTAAAAAAAATCCTCAGCATCCTTTGGAGAGATGCTGCCCATTTGACTGTTTCAGGTACCGTGATCAGCTGTGAAGGAGCTGAAGGAATGCATGGATAGGCTGTTTTATGCTCTTTATACTCTTGGAAAACAGATTTTCTTTTGGAAATTCTTTCAATTTATTCTTTAATTCTTCAATTTCTTCTTACATATCAAGAGCTCGTCATAAGAATAAAGCTAATAGCAAAGGGTTCCTGTGCCAGCAGAGAAGTAAAACATAGGAAGGACTGCTGATTACAAAACCTGGACTTTTCCTTTACTCCAGAATGAAAGGTAGGAAAAGCTGGCCTGAAAGTATTTAAGTTGCAAGAACTTGTGTTTTTATGATCTATGCTTAGAAAAGAATGATATTCTGTATTAGAAGCTAAACTGTGTTTACACAGGACTGTAAGAGAAGCAGAAAGAAAGGAAAACAAACTCTTTTCTACTCACTAGTGCATGCAGGGGCCTAAGTCACACCTTTTCAGACCATCCTGATTATGCTGAAACTCTGCAAAACCCTGTACTTGACACATTTCTTCAGTCAGATGGAAGCAGGGAAGTAATTAGTCCACCAGAGCCTGGGGAAGTGTAAGTGCATACTATAATCTTTTGGGGATATTTTCAATGTTACGCTGCCTATAAATATTTAATAACAACAACTTAAATATCGTGAGATTCTGAGAAAAAATTTTGGACCCAGTTTAAGCCATCTTCTGATCTGACAGGCTGCTTTCTAATTAAACTGATTTGCACTTCATTTCCATACTTTCTGTTGGTCTAAATATAGGCAGTACCAACTATTCTTCATGTATTATTTATATATTCTAGGGACCAGATTTGTACACATACAGTTCTAGTCTATTTGAAGTGCTTAAAAAATGAATTAACTGAGGAATTTCTAGAAGGAAGCTATAAAGCACAGGCTAATCCTATCTGCAATTAGACAGGTTTATGAGCATTGCAATAGAAACATTCAGTTAATAGTTATTCATTTCAATAGTATCACTCACAGTTGGTGATTTGCCAAATTTTGCACAAATAGTTGTTGAGTGGACAGATTATAGGACCTTTGGTGTTTCTACTTCAATATTTGTATTTGTTATACCTTATTATCATGTCTTAAAAATTGTAGTCTTACAAGTAAGAATCAATGTGGTCCTATTGCAATATCAGTATTTTCCAATATTATTATCTTGTCTCAAAAATTGTAATCTCAAAATTAAGGACTGATGTGGGATGACCAACATTGCATACTGCTACTGTTAAATTAAACATTTAAAATTTTATACCTATGAAAAAGCTGGTATTCACTACTGTAGTTCTATTCTATTTTTGAATTACTTACAATGATCTAAATTCATTGATTCACATTTTGCAACAAACAATGAGTACACCTAAACTCTGATATTTGAAAAAAAAGTATGTTTTAATGCTGGTTATACTGATTCAAGTAGTTATTAAGAGAACAAAAGAAACATAGCAACGATATTACTTCCTAAGGTTTTACTTAGCCCTAGATTTTTTTCTGATACAAGCTTGATAGCAAGCAGAAACAACTGAAGTGGTAAAATGTATCTTGGTCTGAACTGTGGTGATAAAGTTAGCATATTAAAGGAAGAGAAAATAAGTAGAGAACGTGGACAAAGCATCCAGATTAGATTCTGGAAGTTAAAACTGTTTTCCTTGTAGCAGTGAAAAATTTCAGCAAGTAAATGTAAAAGATTTTTGACCTTTATTGGTAATTTTCACTGCCACTCCTATGACACAACAGAAAAATTAATCAAGCCCTTCCATGAGGTGTTGCAAGAAGGCATGTCCTGTTTTCTTTATATTTTTAAAAATCAGAAGTATTTCCTTTAAGAGAATTTACCATTCCAGAGAAAAAATAAAATTAAAACAGAAACTTTAAGACTCCTAGAAAATGTATATGAATGCATTTGCAAAATAAATACAATATGAATAAAAGAAATGTAATAAAGCAGAGAAAAAAATAAACAACAGAGAGAACGAAATTCTGCCATGTGAAGAAATGTTAACTGCACATCTCAACCTTCAATAAAAAGGCAAACGGTTGAAAAAAATCTTACCAGTCTGTGAATGGGGGGAAGACTAGGAGGGGAGAGATGTAGTAATGTTTAAAACTCCATCCCAAAATTAGGGAAAAAGATGTGTATATCATCTTCCACTGAGTGCAGAGGAAGCGAGAAGTCCAGTGCAGAAATATCTGACTTTCTCTTCCCTCTCTTTTCCTTCTTCCTATATTCCTACTGCTTTCATTACTCTATCAACTGATGAGCTATTGCCATGACAGACTGGGACTGGAGGGCCTACAGAACATAATCTATAGATGCTAATCCTACTCTAGCTGCTGTTTGCAGGAATGAGAATTTCTGCCAGAAGAAGAATTTTAAGACCTTCTGTTACAGATTATAGAGACCTTAGTGCCTTCCTATAATCAAAAAACTCAATAAGGGATGTGATAATTTCTATTTGCAGTTATCTGCTTATGAAAACTTAAAATTAAAAATAAAATTTCCTTAAAAAACTGTTGTCTGAAGCATTTGTACAAAACTAAGATAACAGTCTCAGAAATACTGCAGAAGTTATACATGGAGGTTTTCTGCCCTGATGTCTCAGAGATGTAAAGCAATAGAAATCATGTAGCTGAGATTTATTTCATATTATATTTCTTATATTTTTTCAGCTGTAAATACACAACATAATTGATATCAAATTTAGATGAATATATGGGAGTGTTAGGACTACAGTAGCCATTCATGAATTCTTGTATTCATAAGTATTTACGGTTTTAGCACCACGAAGGGGACACTCTTGAATATATTAATTTACAACTAGCTTAAAACATTTCCTCCATGGTGAGTAAATTACAAAAAAAGCATGTATAATGGTTGCCTATAATTAATAATTAATAATTAAATAGGATATGATGATAACAGTTTCAATTGTGAATATACTCCATTTTTCTCAGTTTCTTTTCATAGTACCAAGATAACCTGAACAGCATAAAGACCTTTTTTGTTTTGATTATTTTAAAAACTCAGATCATTACTACATTAGTCTATAAAAATGCATGTTCTAGTCTATTTTTTTATTTTGTTTTCTTTTTTCTTTTTTTAACACAGTTTTGTTCGCTCAAGCCCTCCTCAAATTAATGTTGTAAACAGCTCTAAAGCATGGCTCTTCTATAGATTAAATACTGAATTCAAACAAATGAAAGGTAGCAACTTTATTCATAGATTTTCCACACATTGTAATATCACAGGCAGTTTGAAAAGATCATAATCATAATACACTATTATCTCTTTATCCTTGTTGAACTGTGCAGCTGCAGAACAGGAAGATATCTTTGTTGAAACCTGTACTGAGAAAATTAGTGATATTATGTTTACCATAGCTAAAAGTATTTCGTATTTACACAGTGCTTTTTTTTCAATTCTCCTTGCAAACCCGTATCACACACATATGAATGGTTTGCAAATATAGACTTCTTTGTAAGAAATATTTCTCTAACGCTACCCAGCAATAAATAGCTGAATTGAGGAAGTCTAATGAAACGCTACATGCAGTTCTAGAAACTTGAAGATTTCAGACAGGCAGACAAGAGTATGTTAAAAGACAAGAAATGTGTAAGGTCATAACAAAAGTGTCCAGACCTGAAAACTCAGTTCATGCCTTTGCAGAACACCCCAACCCCCTGCCAAGCTATAAGGGAAATTGTGAAAAGAATGAATGTCAGTGTTTTACCATTAGCTGTTTCATCATGGGTGAGGTATCATGTGGTCTTGGGTACATCTAACTGCAGTGTCATCTTAAATGTGGTTATTTAAATTATTAAATAAACTATTAAATGGAAAGATAAATTTACACCTTTGGAGCTCTCAGAATTCCTACAAAGTCTCACATTGCATTTATAGGTAATGATAAGAAGTTTCAGCTACTACTGTTATATTAATTGGCATTCCATATATTTCTAACCCCTCTGATAAGTAAGAGAAGCTGACTCTTTGAGGTTTTCCATGCAGATTTCTGTTCCCCAATTTGATTTGCAAGGTTAAAGTGACTACAGAGGCAAGACAGTCAGTTCTTTGTCGATCTCTGGGAAAAGGAGGCATCAGCTAACAGTGTATCATATATATAGTGAGAATGGGAAGCCTCAATTATTCAAAGAGTGTTTAAAAACATTGTTTTCAGTGTTTCACTCACTGTGCTGTTTGTCTGTAAAGCACCATGACACATTCAGAGCTGTGGTGTAAGTCTTTTCATTTATTCTAGCCAACTTAGAGAATTCTGTCCTCAACAGTGGGGTTGGATGAGATAGTGAGAATTCAGTTTTATGAAGAGCTTTCAGAATTTTAAATTTCTTTTCCATTATGAAGGAATAATTTAGGTGCAGAAAATGAAACTAGGTAGGCTCAAACCAAAAGACAGCCAGTAGCTTCCTTTTACTCTGTTTTGGATGCAAATTCAAGTCACTGCTTAAAGAGAAGAGTCTTGATTATGTAGCTAAAAGGTACTCTCGTCACAAAACTGTTGCATTTCAGTACTATGAAAGGTTGAACTTTGGAATTGTCCTCCGGAGATGGTGTAGTCCACCCCACCTTCTCAAGCTACAGCATGTTACTCAAGGCACATCGTCCAGTTGGGTTCTGAATATCTCCAAGGATGGAGACTCCACAACATCCCTGGGCAACCTGTTCTAGTGTTTGATCACCCTTCCTGTAAAGAAGTTTGGGGTTGGTTGTTTGTTTGGTTGGTTGTTTTGGGGGGTTGGGGGGAGTCCTCTGATATTTGCTTTGCAAAACAGACAAAATAAATAGCTGATGTTGCAGCTTTTTCAGATAAAGAATGCTTAAAACTATGCAAACACCACGTGTCGGGATGCAACACACTAGTTTGTTTCTAATTAGGGGTAACATATGAGGACACAGACATTTTGCATTTGTAGATGGGTCTTTGACAATGCAATAAATACGTATGTTCCTAGGCATTATAACATCAGTGCTGAAGTTTTAATAATGTCTTTTCTTCAGTTACATCCGTTCAGTAAATTTCTACTAAAAACCACTTCTCTAAGGCAGAGTCTGCTCACAACAGCTACTGGACATTAAATATTTTGGCGATTCTTTACAAGTATAAAGCTCAGTCTCTTAGCATGCCTCTCAGAACTTCAGTATGCTCATACTTCTGAGGTAACTATAAAAAAAAGTTCTTTCATCAAATATGTTAGCTACACATTCTTACATTTCAGCAACAATAAATTAACTGCTCAAGCAGTTGAAGTTCTTGAATTAGTTTCAATACATGGTTTGACCTGCATAAAAATCAGTAATTTGCATCAATTTCTTGTGCATTATGTTCAACTAATGAAGACAGATGTATTAATTTATTTTAGTTATAGAAGAACTGAAGCTCAGCACTTTTATGCATGTGTAAGTGATGAATAATACAGTTCAAATTATATGAAGGATTACAGATTAAGTGCAGGCAAGCAGAAGAAAAAGGCATCTTGTGTTGTTACATGGCTTCCTATTTATTGCTATAGAGGCAGATCTGTTTATATGTCTCATCTCCAAGGACTGGTAAAAAAATGCTCATATTACATAATTTGTGTGGTCTGAAGGTAAAAAGTAGCTTCAAGAGAACTAGAGTGTCTTAACAATAAAACCAAGTGATTGCTTATATATTTTTGTTTTTAATAATTTAGATTTTGAAAACCAGAGGCAGGGGAAAATGTTTATACTTCTACTATTGACGTTCAGATTGCAACCACTGCACAGTGTTCATTACACTTAGTATTTGAAATTACCTAAGATCGTATCATATGTATATATATACACAAATATGCACATTTTCTATGTAGGCAGAGTGCTTGATAGTAAGACGGAAAGTTTTCTCCAGGAGAAATACTTTGCAACAAGTAATAGTCAAGGATAGGTCAGATATCTTCAGTGACCCCCACAATATAACAAGGAAAAAGCTGCAGAGTCTGAAATCTCAACAATTACTAAATTCAAAGCCAGTGTTGAGTGTCAGGTTTAGTACTTTACAGAGGAAATCCAGGAATTTATTTTAATCTATGCAGATTTTAAACTTCTGAACTGTTCAGTATTTTCAGATATATAGAATTTGATTTCAGTTATGTTAACCAAGTGTATAATTAACAATTTGGAGGACTAAATTAATACATCATTTACCTGTTATTCCATTCAATTTTGGAACTGTTTGCTTTTTGAAAGGTTGCTGCATCATTCATACCTGTGGCTTTGCTGGTTTTACATACATATATTTAAACCTAGATGTGTAAAAAAGTATCGACTTTCTGTTTACCAGTCAAACACAACTAAGTTACTGCAAGAGCAGAAGCAACTGCTTAGATCCACTAACTGTATCTGTGGAGCCTAGAATATTCTTTCTTTTTCTTGTATTTCTTCAAAGAAGGCAACATATGATTCTGATTTTACACATTGTGCAATATTTAAGAGAAGTAATGGAAATATTTTTTAAAAACCCTGCCTTTTTTCTTCTGGAAAAAAATGTCTAAAATTGTCTTCTGCATTGATCACTGACTGCCAAATGTACAAATTAATTGAAAGGAATGTGTCCGTCATGCTCAATGCCAGTGATTATGCTCAACGTTGTTTTTCGGTAGTCTTGCTTGAGATTTAAGAAAAGTTTTAAAAACACAACCCCTTCAAAACACGCCACCTTTTCAGTTTGGTGGAGGTGTGAAAAGAAAATGATATTTGGACACAGAAAGCAGCCCTAGCTACAGTAAGTGCTTAACTTCAGAGAGTAAGGTATGTTGATAAACTCCAAACAGTTAATTTTTAAAGGATCCCAAGGCTCTTTTTTTTTTTTTTTTAATAATGTGTTTAATACAAGCCAATGTTTTCATTTCTTCTGGCTCTCTTGCTACCATAATGTTCTTTGATTCTTAGCCTGGTCCTTCAGAAGAAAAGACAAAAAGAAGAAAAAACTGAAGAAGCACCAATGTGAAGGGGGATGAAAACCGTACTGCTCAAGTTCTGCAAAGTTTGAGATAGAGTAAATGTGAGACTTTGATGGAAAATTTTTAAAATATGGAAAACTCACTTTGACAGCTCCCCCCCTACCCTGCAAATACTCATTTCTGTTAAATTAAAATTGTTTTATTTCTGCCACTGAGAGATACATTGCAGCTTTTTGCAACTATCACAAAACATCGAAGGCTCCCATGATTGTCTTCTGACTCAATCTAAAAGCTAGCTGCGCAGAAATCCCATTACTCTTCCACATCCTGGTTTGTTTGCTGTCACTGTTTCCTTCATACTAGGACTAGTGCTCATCCAGCCTCATTAGCAGCTATGTAGTTAAACACAAAGTAAATTGATTTTATGAAAAAAGACGAACAGTATTCTGCTAGTTTAGGTCACTAAACCAGCTCATATAGCTGTCAGGTTTTGCAAAATGCAGCAGCCCAACCCCACTTTACAGTGACTGTGAAACCTCAGCCTTACTTTCTTCTTCAAGTACGTTATAGATAGAAATGTTATGTCTGGGATTTTTTTAGGTTTTTTTTTTTGCATTCTTTTATTTATAGATGAGTGATCTTGTTCCCAGCATCAGATCAATAAATCTTTACTAGCCCTGTTGGTTCTACTAAAATTAAATTAAAAATAGAGCAACAGACTGAAAATCTGTGTGGTTTTGTGCATCTGTGCAGGAACAGTAAAGAGCACCATATAGAACAGAAGAATCAAGCATGCTAAAGACTTCTGTCAAACATTTCTTCAGGGAAAAAGTCCTCTTTTTCCTGAAAACCTGTTCCCACAAAGCTTTTGGAAGGGTAAGAGACATCTTCTTTTTCTAACCAAGAAGACAAAAATTCTATCAGAATGGAATACTGACAAGGACTGAAATAATGCAATTGGCCTGATGACATTCCCTATACTAAAATGTAGTGGGAATACTCAAACAAGATGTAGGCACTCAGTGATTAAAATAAAACAATCTGAACTAAACTTTTCAGGAAGTCCTATAATCTTCTCCAAGAATGAAGGAAAAAAAAAAAAAAAGAGAGAAAAAGAATAAAGAGGTAGAAAAAGAGGAAAAGGAAAAGGAAAAGGAGAAGGAAAACAAAGGAGAAGGGAAAGGGAAAGGGAAAGGGAAAGGGAAAGGGAAAGGAAAAGGAAAAGGAAAAGGAAAAGGAAAAGGAAAAGGAAAAGGAAAAGGAAAAGGAAAAGGAAAAGGAAAAGGAAAAGGAAAAGGAAAAGG
>Ga0065711_1002633_pt1 | contig 32514 bp, 13 predicted proteins | sample Hoacrofraction12_FD_59098 | JGI IMG/M metagenome (GOLD analysis project Ga0065711, IMG submission 59098) | Hoatzin crop microbial communities from Cojedes, Venezuela - Epithelial fraction 12 v2 (version 2) | ecosystem: Host-associated > Birds > Digestive system > Esophagus > Crop | place...
ATACAGGCTGATCTGTCTTCAATATGAGGTATTCGAAATTTAAATTCAGATTTGACTCTGTTAGTTTTGATAAACAATAACTTAATGTATTATAAAATGAGCAACTTATTGTTTTAAATGTTGAATTACTCAGAGGAAAAAAAACAGAAGAAAATCACAACATTTTCTTTAAAGTGTTTTTTTTTTTCCTGCTTGTATTCCAAAATTAAGAAAAAAATGGTCTTTGCTTTTCTTTTTTCTTTAGTTTTCTTTTACAAATCTCACCTTCCACTCACTGCTTACACTCTCAATCACCTTAACAGGCTAAATTCTGAAACTAATTGCTGTAGCTGCATTTGAAAAGAGGAAAGCAGAGTGACATCTACCAGGTACAAAAACCTCCTGCTAGTGCGTGATAGACTGGTGTAGAAGAGCAAGGTTTGCTCCAGCAAAAATAACCATTTGCTCTTGCCTGAGAAATGCAGAATTATGTACCTCTAGTTAGCACTTAGCCCATCCTCTACTTCATGAATCAGCCCGGGGCTGGGAGCACCACTTTCCTTTGCGATTTGGAGACACAAACTGAAGGATACTGCAGGGTACTCCTGAGGTCTAGCAAAGCATGCTGCCCTAGTGGAAAGCAAGGACTAGGGACCTGGCTGGTGACACAAAGCTCTCACTAAAAAATATAGTTTATGGTCTGAAAAAATTTTGTGACTCTGGATACATCTGTCCTCTGTTTAGGTAGAACTACACTCACAATGTGATCTGTTCATTAGAAACGGAGCTGATTAGAGGTATTTAAGCTGTACCAGGATTCATGACTTTGAATTAGGTGATTTGGGGGCTAGGATAGGAAACAGTAGATTTTGATTTGTTTTTTTTTTGTTTTCCACCTCTAATGTAATACAAATATCAGGAATGCAAATACTAGGCATCTCCTTTGTATCACTGTAATCAACCTGGGTTTCTGTTCTTCAGTATTGTTAGACCTACAGAACTTGGTCTCTTGCTATAAATTCACATGCCTACAGAGACTGCTCAATTTCTGAATCAGCTGGACAGTTGAGACTACATATTTTTTTCCTTTCTTTGCATCATGGCAGCTACATATCGCCTTTCAGATACCTCCTTAGTCCCCAGGTTATAAAATACTATGAGAAGGTGGCAGAGGAAAGATTATTCAATTCAAATGAAAGAAAAAGAAGACAGAAGACAAAAAACCACCGTGTTTACAGGTTAGGATTCTCACCTGGGAAGAGTGAAGACACAAACTCCATCCAGGTTTTGCTCATATGGTTGTATACGTATTTCACAATAGCATGTGATCTCTAATGGCCCTGACATATACTCTAATGCAGTGCTTTCTCATTTGCTGAAGGAATTTATGTTTAAGAGGTCTGGAGGGAACTCTGGTTCTATACTGCTGCTATAGCAGTAATAAAAACCAATGCTCCTTGCATCATCAGCTCTACTATGAGGCAGCGTGGCTGTGGACAGAGTCTGTGTGCCTATTGACAGGCTTGACTGGAGCTCAGGTATTTTGCCACTGGACAGGACAGATGATAATGACACTACAGGTCTTGTCTTTGCTCCACTAGTCCCACGATTCCTGTTTATGCTCCTGAGGGTGGAAGTCAGAGGTGAAAGGACTGAAAGCCTTACTTTTAAAAATGTCTTCACTGCCCTACCTGGGCTTCTGATTTGGTCATTGTCTCAGTTTTCCTGTCTGTAAAATTAAAATGTACTTACTTGTTGCACTGGTGTGTCATCAAGATTAGTTCAATGGCTATAAACCCCTTCTGGAATTGTACAGTGCTAAGTATTATTTGTATGCAAGGACCTGAAAATGGGGGTGTTTTGTATAATCTAGAGCTACTCTTGTGTTTGATTTGTTTGTATATCTGGAGCATGTCAGTAAACACAGTTTAGAGAACCAACATTTGATAGCATATTGTGGTGCATGAAAAAACCAAAGATGCCTAGGTATATGCAGATGTGAAAGAATTAATGATCATTTTAAATAACAAGGGAACCTTTCTGTTCAGAATTAGCAGTTTCCGTATATATAATTTTATATATATGCATATAGAGATATACATACTTCTAAGTTCTCTTTCAGCTAACCTTTGTGTGAGAGAAACTTCTGCTGATGTCAAATGACCAGGAGGACATTAGTAGCTGTATCGGTGCCTGCCGGGTGCTGTTGGGTATGTCTCCCCACCACCAGGCTGGCTTCCCTCGCTACTGCCACTGACCTTGCAAACAGCTCCGACAAAGGTCGGAATGGATTCATTGATCAGCCAGGCCAAGCATATGACAGTCTGTGCCTTAATTGAATCCCAAAAGGGGGCAGACTGGGTTTTTATTACAGAGGCCAGACGATACCACTCATTAAAAGCTCCACAGACTGTGTGGTTTACTAATTAGTTTATTATACAGACACCTTGACGATGGGCAAAGTTGTCATTTTGCCCTTTATCGCACAGGGGATGTTGTTAAAAGTTTAATCAGCTAACACTGACCAAGTTAGCTTGGCAGGCTGTGGACAGTCATTACTGAGGTCACCCCTGCTGTAGCAATTCTGACAGGGTCACAGCATGAATCTCCAATAAAAAGCACGTTACATAAGGTAAGAGTGCACCTGAAAGGGAACCAGGAAAAGAGATGTGCTCAGTGGGGAGTAGGAAACAGATGGACTGTTAGGACAAGTGAAGCCTGTTATGGTTTCTTTTTACGTACAATGTTTAACATATGCTTTTTGGAAATATGGGGAGCTCTGAGCTATTGCTGTGATATGTTCATTAGAACGCAAGATAGCCTGAACCAAGTGGTGTGTGAACCGGCATTAAGCACCTCTGGTTTTGAGAAAGCAGGGATGATTTCACTAGCAAAGCAATGCCTAACGCCCAGGTAACGGGCTGGTCCAGGGCAACAGAAGAACATGAACTGGGAAAAATGAAGAGTGAGACAACACAGGTTCCCCCCTAATGCTGCTTTTCTTTCAAACATACTCTGGGTAATTTTATAATGTACCTTAGTGTATTTATTCCCTTCAGGTGTGCACACGTGTTACAGCTTAGAGAAACTTTTCATGAGGTTACTTTTATGTAGTTTTACTACAGTGACATCTGGAAGTCCCAGCAGAGTTCAGGACTCCTTAATACTCAGTCTTATACAAAGAAATGCCCTGTATCAGCTCCACATTAAAAGACATAGAGTATAAATAGCTATGACAGATTAATGCTGGTGCAAAAAACTGAGGGAAAATGGCAAAAGTCCTTAATCTTCTTTTCAGAGTCCCATTGACCAAACCATACTGTAACTTGATCGTTTGTCTTAAGAAACTAGCTAAAATAAAAATAGTTCAATCTAACTGTCAGTCACACCTATGAGTCAACTTCAGTCAAATCTGAGACTGGACTGGGGCTTCAGTTATTTCAAGTCTTCTGGAAGTTGATATTTTCCACAAATGATGGTAGAATAGTACCATTTTTCATTATTTCCTTGAAGGAGAGACAGGGAAAACAGTAGTCATCCCTGCTGTTTTGTCGCAGCTGGCTGGCAAATCAATTGGTCAGTGTGCCTAATATACCAGATCAGCCAAGGCATGTGCTGTCTCCTATTGAGCCAAAAAGAAACTCATGTAGGGGACACAAAGTGGATGGAGAATCTGTGATAGACTACATGGAGCAAGATGGTATTTGAGGCTAGGTTAGGGAAACACCATAATTTCACAGGGAGGAACTGAGGAAGTGGGATGACATAGGCAAATGAGTTTAGAACAGGATCTTAAGAAAGGAGTGGAAAGAAAACAAGTTTGTTGATGTTGGTCTCTGTAGAGGACAGGGACAAAATTCCATATGAAATGAGACTTTGTTAATTTCTGTGCATTGAACAAATAATTTCTCCAGGTGTAGATCAGTGTGGTATGAAAAGAAAATAACATTCCAATCCTTGAACAGGGTCATGACAGAAACAAAGTAGAGATGACCCCACAAGGAATCTGCTGAGCCTGAGTTTTAATTTACAGGGACAGGAGAACAGCATCATGTCATGTAGAACATGGAAGGGACTGGGCCTGAATGCACACATTGCTGGAACAAGCAGTGAACAAAGATATCCACAATACTGAGTCTCAGCTACAGTCTGTGATGGAAAAAATGTTTGTCAAAACTGAAGCATTTAATAAGTGTGGTGCCTTTGTTACCCTGATAGAGTAAGGTTATTTATTCCTGGCTCCAAGTCACCTAGGACAGCATAAGCTGGACATGACTGTGTTTTGGCATCGCCACGAAGCACCGTCTGTGTTCTTTACCTGAGATCTGGGTTAGGGTCTCTGGTTTCAAATGCCATTCACAATCGGCAGCTGTAATTCCAGAGTATTAGTTCACAAACTGGAAAAAATATTAGATATACAGAATGTATTATCTTCTGGGAACTGGAGCAGTGTAGGAGATATACTGCATTTGTTTCACTTCTAATTGTGGCTTTTTTATTTGTACACAGACATCAGCTTAAATTCTGGCTTTGGTGAATTAGATAGGGGATTTGGGTTTTGACTGTAATAGAGAATTTCATGTGGAATATCAATGAATATATTGAAGACTTGCTTCCTCCAGCCATATCCCATTTACTATTGCATCATATAAGAATGAAAGTGGAAAGGTAGAAGACGAATTTTCTTGTTTTGCTTTTTTTTTTTTCTGTTCCAAATGTCCAATGCATCAACTGGAATATTCCATCATCATGGAAGACATGAATGGCAGAGTCCATGTCAATCATGTTCAATCCAGCATAACTAAAAGACTGTTACAGTCTCATTTAAACACAAAATGCAACCCTGAAAAAAATAGGCTTGTATCTGTTTCTAGCTAAGGCATAAACTGTGGTCCTGATTCTCCTATGTCCAGGGTGAGAATTGTGTCAGACCATTCTGTAGCTTTTTCCAGCCCAGAAACCTTGGTTCCTTTACCAAGAAAACAAGTCCTAATGCAGGGGAACTCATATTCATGAAAATCTCATGCTGCTCTGGAGCTGAGATATAGGGATGGGCCCAGAAGGCTGGTGTCACCATCGTATTCCCAAATAAATGCATATGGGGATACAAGAAGGTAAAGCACAACCTGGTGTGCTGCAATGTGTACTATTCATTTTCCTTTGAACATTAGCATAAGGTGCAGTGGCAGCAAATTTATATCTGTCATTATATGGAGTAAAGATCAATGAGTGTGTACTTACAATATGTCCTGAGCACGGCACGCTGTGGGGTATGCCATAAAGGGAATGTGAGAGCGAGCCAACTCCATGACAAAACACAACAGATGCACCTCTATTCATGGCAACATTATCTGATGTGCTTGGGACAAGAATAGAAAAAGAATATTGGACAGACCCTCAACTTGCTTACTTCAGCATAGCTCCCTTACCTTTAATTTTTACTAGCTAAGTTTGGCCCATGTCTTTATTCAAAATGTGGATCCATTCACATTATTCACATAGGAATCTGGCCAGAGTATATTGCAATACCAGGGCAAGTAACGGGTCATGTGAAATGGAGGTACCATTGGTAGTTAACATGTCTCGGTAGTCACCCCAGGAGTCTTCTCACAGTGACAGATTGCTCTGTTACAACCACACAGGCAAACGCTCCATCATTAACTCACTTTAAAAAAAGCTGCCTTGGCTGTGAAACTAAGACTCCAACTTTTCCTTTTGCTGTAGCTCCCTCAGGCAATGAAGGAATTTGCGATGTGTGTCAAGGAGACATTTGAAATCTCACACATTTAAATCGTCCTGACTTCAACAGCATTTTAAATACACTGAAACTAGCAGCATTTCTAAATTCAAACACTTACCAGTTTCTTTCCCACAAGCTTGCTCCTACGAGCCTCAAAGGCAGTAGAAAATGTTATTATGTGAACAAAGCATTTCTCTGTAACTGAATTAAATATAAATCCATTAAAAAGCAAGAGAGATAATATAATAATTAATACTTTGTACTACTCTATTACCTTTCTATTGCAGACTAAAGGTATTAATGTAGCCTTAGCCCACCATTTCTCTTCCCTTTTTATAAATAGAAAAATCGAGGCATGACAGCGCAAAGTGATCTAACTGAAGGCACAAGGCAAATCAGTATCAGAGCAGGAATATAATCCTGGAAATCTGTTTCTCAGTGATGCATCCACTGTCCTGGCACCAACCTCACTGCAAAGCAAAGATACAATAGAAAAAAGGTGCCATCGACCACACTATCTGAAAATGGAAATACAAATGACTAGAATAAAAATCAACAGTGAATCCTCCGTCCCCAAATCTCAGCCTCAGAAAGACGTACGGCTCAGTGGAAAGAAATCTCTAAGTACCATGGACTTTATTTCAAGCAAGCTGTCTCGTACATTCAGTGGTGGGCAAATCATGATAACTTCACCACATCATGTGTGGCATTTCTCAGTGTACATGCAGAAAATCTCTTAATCCTATCCTCCTCCAGCCTTTCACCATGCAAGTCAGTGAGGAGTTCCCATTAAGTTCAGCAGTGTGAGACTCCAATTAAGCAGCGATTAAGAGTCACACAATGCAGTCCACTGGAGGGATGAGCTGTGTTCTGGCTAACACGATCAGCAAACAAACTCTTTTGAAGTACTTAGACATAGTAGGTTAGAAAAAGTACCCGGCTCAGGGAATTACTGTTCTGCCCTCACGCAGATATAAATCCGGGCTTCGCTCAGCCTGGTAGATAGATGGACCTGTTTATCCTCCGGAGGGATTTTACATGGCACCGGCAGGCTGCCCACAATGTAAAATCAGGCCTTTAATGATTGCTTGTGAGAACTCGGAACGACAAAGCATTTCATTAATCGTCCATTCCTAATCAGTCTCTTAATAGATTTATAAATGAATAAATACCCTAAGGAAATTGCTACTTTAAAAAAGGAAGAAATTGGGTACCACTTTGAATATTGGCAGACACAAGAGTTGCCTTTTAACTCTGGAGTCATTCAACTTTTGTTGGAGTGTTACATAAAAGCTTTTAATTTACCGAGTACCTTTTTGTGAGTTGAGGGGATCATTTGTGACTAATGAAGAGCAAAGAATATTTTAATAATAGTGACAACTGGCTTTGATATTAATATTGTCTCCAAAAAAGTCTCTTTTGAAGTCTCTGAGATTAGGAAAGCCCTTTATATTTTATCCAACCGTGTTAATAAAATTGCCTTGCCTACATAATGCTCTCTCCAAAGCAAAAGTAATTTTCCCCCATTTAGTTCCCTGTGCTGTCTTTTGAATATTTTTATATAAATTTTGTCTCACTTGTCATTTTTCTGTGCATCAACATTTCTAAATTTTTTATTAGTTTTCAGAATTCATATTTAAATGAATACCCAAGTGTAATGCTCTCTTTCTTACACGAACTTCAACATATTTCATCTTTAAAAATGGAAGCCATTTTGCATGTCATAGATATTTCTTTAGACTTTTTTAAGGGGGATGTAGGACGATGTTTATGACCCTACAGTGTTTCTCAGAACATCTGGAGTCTACTGAAGGATCAAAAATCCAGGTTACACAATAACATCACTGTTAGGTGAAGATTCCTTCACACATTTACCTAGGTAAGGAGATTTAGCTGATATCCAGAAATACAAAAATTTAAAATGTTGCTAAAAATGGTGTTATGAATTTTAACAGGACACCCTCCCTAGAAATGCTCTGCTATTCCAATAAGATTTGCTCTAGGGATTGGAACAAAAGCCCAAATTAATACAGGGCCTTTATCCTCCTAAGGACATAGCACACTGTCCCTGTGTGCTAAGGGACATGGTATTTCCACACCCAGTAGTAGGCTTTCTGGTTCCTGACCACTTCTCATTTATTATTTCCAATATGAGTTGCAATCCTGGTTACAGTTTCTTTAAACGCAAGGAATTACTCTGTATGATCTTCCTGAGTTTTGCCTCTCTAAATTCTTCCTCCATTTCCAACAGGAGCTTGTTTTCTCATCTTTTTCATGACAAACTGCTGCATGGTAACCCATGCCTTTCTGTACATGCAATACTGTCCCCAGATAGAACTGGATTTGAGTAGTGTATGTAACATGGGCAGGTCTTTTCCCTATCAGAGTCCTGAATTAAAGCCTGCTTCAGGAAGGTATCAGTTTTGTAGAAATTATGACAGAAGAGAAGGAAAATATTTATTTAATTCTGCTCTAGGTCTGCTGTTCTATGAACAATGCCATATAGGTGTTACTTATATATGACAGACCCTGAGATCATGTCATCTATTCAGGTGGATATGGAGACGACCACAGCTGAGAGTATGTAACTTCTGGTTTTTTTGTGAGTTCTGTATCCCTAAAAACTTCATTACATCTCACAGAATTGCTAAAGTCATAGTGAAACAAGACATATTTCTGAACAGAGAGACACATCAATATTCAGTTCCACTGAAGGAGATCAGCTACAAATGACTGATATGAAAAAAATCATCTCTAAAAAGCGGTGAAAACCATATAACAGACTCAGTTTCTCTCGGGTCTAAATTCTGTCCTCAGTCTTTCATTTTCAAAATGAAACACTACTCGGTTTTCCCATAGTTTTCAGAGAGGGTTACAAGTTAAAGCAATACACTTGCTTAAGAATCTTATTGAATCAGGACTGCGTATGATGTATTGCAAGTCATGAATCATTTGAAGCATAAACCAGAACAATTTCTTTTTTTTCAGTTTCTTTCCTACTGCCCATGATGTATTCCCTCCAACTCTTCCTTAATTAGGGAAGTTAAGACCAGTAATTCATCTCCAGCTTCTTCCTCCAAGCAGCAGCAGCAGTAAGGGCATAGGCATAGACTGAGCTCCAGACATCTTGCCATGTGCTGTAACCCTGTTGAGTGGGTTCCCATCAGTCCCAAAAATCAATGCTATTGCTCTTGGTACCTTTTCCAAACAATAGACAACACAGATAGAAGTCTACTTAGGATGCAAACACATACCAAAACAAGTCTACAATCTTATGCTGATTTCTGAAGATGCCCCATGTCCTTGATATATTAAATACAGTCCAGCTGTGTTAGTGAGGGACAGAAGACTGTGAACCACTTCTCTCTCTTCTTAGAGGATCCCCCCCATAGCATATGTTTTGAGTAGTTCTGACCGAAATCCAAGTCCAGTTTCCTGTTTTGATTTTAACTAGTTTTAGTTACAGGAGAGACTGCAAGCTTTGTACAACCTTCAACCAGAAACTCCAGTCTTGTGATTAATGTGCAATTTTGACACAGAGAGAAGTTTGCTACAGGGTGACCAAACATAGGCCTACAGCTCATATTTATGGACAAGTTTCTAACAAAGGGATGGTAGGTCTAGGCTGCTGACTCAGCCTTCCCTATATATATAGGGATGCTGTCACTAGAGTAAAGATAACCAAGAAGGTTACAAGGTGCCACAGAGGCCCCTGTGATCTGCAGGAGCCAGAGCGCCCACAGAGACTCATTCACTTCTACTGCACCTCAAAGTGTGAGGAAGAAAGGACCTTGGCGAGTGTTCGTTCAGATGAAGAAACCTTTTATGGGAGTTTCTATAATGCTTCATTTTGAATGACTACGTGGTAACTGGAGCTGGGTGACTGTATAATAAGGCTTACTGGCTCTCTGATAGAAACTTTCATAAAGTAAAAAGTTACTGATGAAAGTGAACGGGATTTTGTGTGTGTGTGTTTCCTGTGCGACTTGAGGTTTCATCTGGATTTCAGTGACTGTAAAATGAGGGACAACAGGGGAGCAGGCCACAAACCTTAACTCCCTGTGCTCTCTTCCTGAAAGCGAAGGAAGAGCATCAAAGGGAATGAGAGTGACAGCCTCTCTAACTGAAAGGCATTGTATATTCTTGCTTTAGGTCACAGCCATGGTTTGCATCACAGAGCAAAGTCTGTCTAATTTAACATTTATGAACTCCTCGTTTCCAGGGTGCAGTCTTAAGTGGGCTTGGAGACTTAGGGTGATAATGCAGAGTTACAGTGATGTCTTCTTATTTGTTTTTACTTTTGGCAAATTTAAAATTTTCCATTTATGCCCAGGTGTTGGATGACTCCTTTATCAAGGATCCTTTCCCTCCTTTTTGTTAGCCTCTCTTTTTCTCTGCTCATCGGGCTGAAAAAATAAGAGCCATACCATGTCACCAACTTTATACAACACTTTTACATGTAGACCTCCTTTGCTCATAAAATATACTAAAACATTACAATATACAAATGAATGTAGAGAAACCATCAATAAAGCATGTATAAATTGTCCCCATTACACACAAAGGAGAACCTTGCCTAACTGATGTTTCTGCATTCATGTTAAATTCACTTTTGCACAGGGCTCAATAAATGAGAAAGTGAAAAAAGAAATGGATGTAAAATATTTATTATAATAGGTTGGGAACAACACGGCACAGAACTATAATTACTGTATTTGTAGTTCTAAGAAAAAGTATGAGCTAGTTTTTATCCAAGATCTTGGTAAATTTACAGATGTTGAAAGGTGTTTTTGAAATAGCTTACAAGTGTTTTCATCTTCTTTCTAATTTGATTTTTCAAGTGCTTAGTATGCAATTTGTTATATACATATTTGTATGTATGTGTGCCCATACCGTAGTCATGCTATTTCAGTTATGAGAGCAAAAGGGTTCACTTGAGTGCGTGCTCGCATTTGCAATGCAATTGTGAACTGGTGTACTGTGAATGTGCTAAACTGGTGTTCCATTACTGTGCTCCAATACCAGGCTTCAGCAACAAGGTGTCTTCTTTGAAATGCAAAATATCTTGCTGTCTTACATGCCAACAAAACAGGAAAATCAGATACGCAAAGCATTTTTTTTTAATCAGATGACAGGAATATTTTGAGGATAGGATTGATATTAGTAAATAAACGCCATGCCTTCAATTAAGTTTTTGGAGTATGTTTGAATAGATTCTGCTAATTTTGATTCTGCCCCATTGAATTTCCCATTAGTCCTTTCATTACCTACTGGACTGGCTATAGTACGATGTTGCAATTCCCAAGGGGTTTTTGCTCTATTCTTCACGACAAAAAGACTTCAGCTGTCCAGCACAAAGAAATAAGAAATTCATATAAGCAAAGAATAAATTAGATCACTTTGAAAAACGTGAACTTTTCCTATTATTTCTGGGTGGACTGAAATAACCCGGAACAGATGGATAGGAAAATGCAAGAATGATTGGAAACCTAGAATACAGGAAATAGGCAAACACAGTATCTAATTTTTAAACAAGGGAGAATTGCAGATAACGGAATTCTAGGCCAAATAGATAAGGAGCAATACCCAACCCACCTGTAAGCAAAGGATGTAAAAGTGATAAGTAACAACTGACAGACACATCAGACTGAAAATCTGTCAAACCAATCGCGTTTCCTTCAATGACAGGGTAACAGGATTCATGGAATGAAGTGGCTGTGAGTCACCACCAGATTCTGACATGATTTGAAAGACGTTACCATAAATAAGCCAAGAAAATGCAGAATGGACAAGTACTGTAAGCATATCAAGTTAAAAGACTGAAATGAAAAACAAAAGTTATAAATGGGTTTCTGTTAAACTGGAGCAATGCAGGGAAGGAGGAGAGGAGTCACACTTTGACCTATCCTGGATTTGGTGTTATTCCTCATTTTGAGTAATGAAGAGCGGAATCTGAACATATGTAATAATTTTTGTGGATTATAGCCAGTCGGGATGAGTTGCAAACACCTTGGAGGACAGGTTTAGAATTCAAGACAGTCTCAGCAATTGAGAATCATAGTCTGGAGAAATAAGAGATGGTTTGATAAGCCCCAGACCATGATGCTATTCTTATTTTGATTCTTCCTGACCAAAGTCGTGACTTCTGCACAAATACAAGATGAGGTGCAGCTGCCTATGGAGCAGATTTGCCAGAAATGGTTTTGGGGTTATAAGGGATAATAATCTGTACATAAATCAATAATTTTAACCACTTGTACTAGGATGTATAAAATGAAGTGTCACATATAAATCACGGCAAGTAATCTTTTCAATCTTCTGGTAAAGCCCTTGACTCTCATCTCCTGTTCACGTTACTACATTTTAAGAGAGATGTGAAGAAAGCAGAAGCAGTCCAGAGGAAAGTGACAAAAATGATCAAAGATGTACAGAAAAATGTCTTACAAGCAAAATTTGAGAGGACTGGGCTTGTTCAGTCTGAAGATCAGAAAACTGAAGGTAGATGTAATAACAGTTTTCAAATTAGTAGATTCCTGTGAAGTGAATGGCAATGAGTAAACTTCAATGTACAGTGAATGTAGAAGGGGGAGGATTGTGAAGGGTGTTACGTGGAATAGCAGGGTCCCTTTCTGTCTATGATGTTCCATCTCCTCTCAGAAGCAAAGAATATCCTCCCCCTTCCTACCTCTGTCCTTTCTAAATTAAAAATATTTAGTAGATTTAAGTCCTGGGGCCGACGTCAGTATATAAGCAAATGTTAAATGTAAAACTTCCCCAAAAAAACAGCCGGGTCTCTGTTCATTGGAGATTTAAGTATATGACTAAATTTAAGCTATTCAAGCACTTTAACTACTCAAGTGATTGAAGCTGGGTGCTGTTTGTTACAGATATCTGAGCTTAATCTGAGTTTCGACTAATAAATGTGTACTTTGCCAACTTAGTTCCTCTATTGCCTAGGAATTTATACATATTTAAAAAGAAAACTGATGCAGATGAACTGAGGTCTCGAATTTCTGAATGTATACGTTACAGACCTTCATCTCTTCCCCTCTTTCCCTTGCCAGCAGTGGTCTATACATCAAGAATTTCTGTTCTGACCTTATAGCTTGAAAGATATTGAGTGTTTTAGCCTCTAGTATTGAAATCATTGGATCTCTGTTGCTGACTCAGACGGAAACAAGGTTAAGCCTGCAAATAGTAACATTATTGAAAATCACTTTTTTAACTGCAATTTCCTGACTAACATTGAGACTTGATTTGTCAAACCTCTCCCCTAAAATCATGTGTGAGGGCTTGTACATCTGCACAGCTATTAACTCACTGCTGGAAAAGTCAGCTTTTCCCACGTTTGTGGGAGGACGCTTCTGAACATGTAGCTATTAAAATAGTAATTTCTCTGTTACTGTGCAGTCCGGGAAGTGGCTGCAGCCCGGACCTGCACTGACACTGCACACCTGTGGAAGCCCAGAGTCACAGCTACCTAGGTTTCATATGGATACCCACACAAATACGTCACTGCTGTTAATTCACTCCTCCTTCACTAAGAAGTGTGAATGGGTTTAAAAGAATCACTGCATCCCAAGCATCAGGAGCTGTGTGGAGTATCTGTTCCCATAGAGCTACAGGCAAGCTGATGGCCATAAGGTGGCATCTGATGATAGACCATGATGATAGACTGTGCAAGTTGGGTCCATGAGGCAGTAGTTAGGTGCATAAATCCCTTTGTGAATCAAGCCCACAGAGAACAGAGAAGAAAATTCTAGGAAACCACTATTACAATTAACACTTCTTAATTTTTTTTTTTTTTTAAATCTCTAGCTTTGTAAATCTTAATGCTAAATTACAACATATCCTAAATTTCAACAGTGGGATAGAATCTCATTCTCTGCCTCGAAGTAAAAGACCATTTTTCTATTTAAAAAAATCTGTAAAAAAATAATGTAAGGTTGCGTGCTTTCTTATTTTTTATTATTTTACTTGTTGTTTTAATATTTTTCTAATAGTTATTCAAACTGCTTTGGTTCTTTTTCCAGCTGAGGACTGTTTTTTAAGCAAAAACACAACGTGGTGCTGTGAAATTAATATAGCATGAAACCTGTCTATGACATTATACCAAAGCATGTATTAATTAAGTAGTAGAAATTATTGCTGTTTGCCCTTTAAACATGATCACCTTTGCTGCTGAGAACAAATATAGTGATGAAAACAGACGGTCAGATCCTTAGCTGATATGAATCAGCTTCCTTTCAGTTGTTTCAGAATTGTTACTGGAATTTGCACCTTCTGAAGTCAGTGGCATATTGTCAGCTATCCCTATGGGGAATTACTCTTAAGAAGCTCTGGTCAGTGCTACTTAAAGTAATGTTGTGCAAAGACTCCTATTATACACATATGACCACTAGAAATCTGCCCACCAAATGTGAAAAATCTCCACCAGACTCCAGAGCTGTCCGTGTAAAATGTACAGTGTAAGGTTCAGGTAAAAATCTGGCTCTTGGGTTCCACCTGCCTGCAGTTGCCCAGCCCAAACTATCTTAAAGGTTGCTTATAACCACCTTTGGGAGCAGCTGATTCTGTAGGAAAGATTTTGGTGACCTGGTGCAAAGAATCAAAGGTTGACACGATACCTCAATATCTGTACAATTTTGTATATGGGGGACTGCTGTCTGAAGACCTACAATGAGTTTACCCATTCCTCTGCTCACTACTGTCCCGCACAATCATGCACTTCACAGGCTGAATTTACATGCTGTTTTGCACACATAAACAAATAAAATCCAATAATCATAATAAAGGAGTTTGAAAGAATTATTTGCAAACAGAGGTCTGGTCTAGTTTTATTTTGGTCTACTCTTTATTATTCTGTTTTTTCCTTACTGGAGCAGGTGATTCTGGTGGGAAAGAATGTGAGTTTTCTCTTTGTTTTAATTATTTCACTTTTTGAAAAAAATGTGTTGAGTGGATCTTGTTCTCCCTTCTCTGATCCAGTAAAACATCTAACATCTGGTACTGAGCATCAGTAAATTCAAAAGCTGTTATGAAGAATGAGTGGTAGCAAAGTACAGTGAATTTCCCAGGGTATTCCATAATGGAAACAAACATGCTCTGGCAGTACAATATTAAGACATACAGCACTTCAGCACTTTCAGTGCTTCCAACAATTAAATTACAGACTACCCTTTGCTGGGCTACAGGAGGAGGAGCAGAATTCTGTTCCCACACGACTCTGTGGAGTATTAAACCTAGTTATTTTATTAACTAAAGACTCTCTTGGGAAAGTGAACTAAAATTATCATATCCTCTCACACACATAATGTAATTAAGGCCCCTATACAAAAAGGTACTTAAGCACATGCTTTACTTTAAGCACAAAGGTATCCCTCTTGATTCCATCAGGATTACTGCTGGGTTTAAAATTAAGTGCATGCGTAAGTGCTTTGTACGAAGGTTCCTATTAGCTAGAGAGCTACCAGGAGATAAGTTTTGCTTTGTTATCCAGAATTAAAAAGGGTGAGTTACAATGTCGTTTCCCCTCAAGTTACTCTTGATGCCTACTCAGAACTTTCTGCACAGTGAAACCTGCAGGATCTATGAGGTCTCATCTCAAAAAAAAAAAAAAAAAGAATATTTTTGGTTTGTTGTAGGCACCACATGTTTATTTCTTTCTTTTAGGCCTTCAGTTGGGATTTCATTGATTGCACAGGCAGTTAAAATATATTATATATTACCTTTGATTTTCTTAAATGACTGTCCTAAATGAACAGCACTGAGAAAGTATGATAACAATTGTTTTGGGAGTCAGCTTCTCAGTACTGTGGTTTTTTGCATGAGGATTGTATGGTCAGCGCAAGGTGAGCCTCAGTCATCTAACATTGCCAGAATTTTGTGAGACTGGAAGTGCCACTATTCCCTGGTATACTTCTGTGTCTATGGGCAATGGTGTAGTGTTGCTGCCCCAAACGAGAACTTCAGTCATACCCTAGTAATAGGACAGAAGACCTCAAATTAGGACTAATGAAGACAGAAGTTGTTGAGTAGCTGCTCTAAGTTACCTATTCTGGATTTGAACTGTTCTAGAGCAAAGATGAATTGACCAATAATTTAATACTGGCTTCCTAAACCAAGGTTTTATAGTCATGTAGCAGTGCACAAGAATGCACACCTACACTTTCCTACAACATACACATAGACCCAGATGCTCCAAACTTGTGAGTTTCTTGCAGCTGTGTCAGGGATGGTATCTCTTTCGCAGGGTTGCTTTGACAATTTCAGAAAAATTAAGTAACTCATGATCTTAAGATCCTTAGCAAATTTCTTTAATAATATTTTTTTTCAAATGATGGTGGTACACCCACTGAGAAAAGAGAGGGGAAGACAGAAATGCCAGCAGACTGTGGCTGTTCCAGGCTACATGGGAAAGTTCTGGAGATCAATTTAATATTAGCTAGATAATGCTTTTGATATTTGTGCCTCTCAAATGCCATGAAATACCTGTAACACAAGCATTTCCTTGAGCTACAAACTTGGAGTAGCCAGGAGAAATGTGTGTCTCCCCTCACTCCCTTCTTGCACACAATCATACATGTCTGAAGTGTAATGGAAGTACTGCCATTCTCTGGTCATTCTCTGCTGGCTACCAGAAATTTGTATCCAGTCAAATCTCCTGATGGTGGTGAGCCAGGGATGCTGCTGGTCATGTTCCACTTTCCCTTTATACAAATCTTTGTTCATCTGGATTGTCAGGATCCTATCATTCTTGAGCACTAATTTTGGATAAAAAATGTTGAACAACCAACCAGATGTGCTATCTTCTGTGCTGTTACATCCACCTTCTCCCCTCTTTACCCTTCTGTTCACTGCTAAATGCATCTTTACTTCGGAGTCTTCTGGCTGTCAAATGTACCTTATACTTCAGCTGAAGGAGAAAATCCCTTAAGCCACGGTGCCACATGTTCAATGCAATCAAAAGGAGTTTGACTTGTGTTAATCTAAGTGTGCTATATTGTATGCACCTGGGGGGTGCATGTGTGGATGTGCCATATTTAGAAACCATACATTACTTATCTCTGAGCTATAGCACAGAGAAATAAACAGCCATATGGCAAATGAACTTCATCTTTTATTGCTTGGTTTTATTTGTTTCAAAATAGCACAGTGCCACAAATCCAGAATATTAACAATGCTCCATCTGGAAAGTGGAAGGTTTTGCTGCTTTGCCGTCCCAGCATGTCAGCTGTCTTGAAAAACTTCGGTTGCTCTCCCCGCCTCCCTGCCTCGCACCTCAGGGACTTGCCGTAGCCAGGGAGGTCAGTGAGAACAGAGCATCTTCCTCTTGTCTTTGTTGGGCTCGTTAAAAACCCAGATGAACAAATCAATGTGTCAGATAATAAGAGACTAAAAATAAAGGGAATCAAGTTAGAGATATAGGTTGATGATTCCTTAACTCCATGATTTCCTTTTAAAAGAGAATGGAGTCATTTCTTGTTCTGCCATTCTTTGGCTGAAAGAGCTCTTGGAGAACGTCAGAGGCCAGCTCTATGCCCTTGCTATTCCAATATAAAATGGAGGTAATTCATACTACTATAAATAATGAGCAATTATTATTACAATATGCAACTATCATCTGTCATTATTGCTATACTGAAATGCGCAGCTGCATAACCAGACCTCTAAGGACTGTGTATGTATAAGGTCTGGGTTACCATTCACCTTACTACTCTTTCTTTCCATGTCAGAAGAACTTTTCACTTCAAATAAGCTATTACTTGCCTATATTTGTAAGCATTAGGGGTTACCTCTTAGGGCCACAGTCACATAATCACACAGTGATGTTCTGATGCACAGTCTGTTTTCCAGTTTACACTTTAACTTCCCTTGTACACAACGAAGTTAGCGTGTATTAATGATTTACCACTTGTGATAACTACCTATGGGCAAACTCCTAGCCAGTAACAAACATAATTGCTTATTTTTCCATATGACAAGTATAAAGTAGCATTTTTTTAATGCCTACTGTGACAGCAAATGGAAACTTGTGAAATTTTCTGTTGAAGTTGTAAGTCAAGAGAAAAAGAGCTGTACAATTCCCCTTTAAAAAGGAGGTATGACCAAGAGGTATAAAAACAAAAAGGAAGCTTGTTTCACGATATAGATTAATATATGCAAGTAAATAGGTTGCTGTACTTACCAGTTATCATTTGCAAGTGGAGCAGCTGTAACTGACTGTGTGGCTATGCCACTGATTTCATGCCTGTTGCAGATGCCATGTAAAATGTTAAAAGGACCTTCACACTCAGTGTGTAAAAGGGCCTGGGACAGGCCGGGGACAGGTCAGGAGCCAGCAAACAAGCAGTAACGTAGTACAGAACACAACTACAAACACTTGTGTATGAAAATATATGTGTCCCTATGCTTGTTGCACAGAACTGAACTCATCACCTAAGTTCAGATTCCCATTTTTTGACTTCAAGATCATTATCTTTTTCTTTTATTCCTCTGCCCTTATCTTTTCTCTCCTCTTTCCCTCACATGGAACTTGCCTTTCCTTTCAGATTTTGGGAAGAAAATCTTTACATTTATGTGTATTTACATGTGATCCTACTTTCAATGTGTTTAGCTCTTTTCATCCTTCCTCAAGCAGTCAGGTGTGTGAGTGAGTATATTAAAAACTTTTACTGTCATGAACAATGCAGTTCTAATTATAGGGAAGTGCCTTACTGTAGTCAATGTCTCAGCAGTTCTAATTATAAGACATCATCAGATTAAATTAATAAATAATGAAAGTTAATTTAGGAGAAGTTCTGCAAAAAATGTAAATGACATTTTTACATACAAGTAGAAACTGTAGTTAAACTGAAGAATGTCACACAATAACTTCATAGTTGCACGCACAAGTCTGTGAATTCTTTACTTTGATCTTTTTCCTCAGATGTACTGGCGGATCATGTAGGCTGTCAAATGGACATGCTAATTATCCATTTACAAAATTTCCTTTGGTTAGTAACAGACATAAACTCACATCAAACTTGACGGCAATCTAGTCTAGACGTGGGCAGCAGCTTTTTGTCCTCTACCTCTGTACTCATCCTTCCTGTTCACTGGTGAGCATTTCACTTTTCTATATTTTAAGACCTATATACCTTAATCATACAAAAGATACTTAGTCTTTCTGTGATGAAAGCAGTCCATTAAAATAAGCAAGTTATTACACATTTTGTTTACCTCTCATCCAAACTTAAATGGTTTTCTTCATTCTCTGTCTTTGTAATGTCATCAGGAAAGACAAAGCACCTAGTAGGCAATGTTCCTAGCTGATGCCTGCTTAATTTGATAATTTCATTCCCTTTTTATGGAGTTTCTCACCTGCCAGACAGATTCCTGAAACCAGCTGCTTGAAAGGAAAGGTAAGATGTTCAGAAATGACGAATAATCTGGGGAGTCTGGAATTCTAGCTGTAAAATTTTATTTCCTGGAAGTCAGGCTCTTTTATTTATTTGGTGGCACTGAAAGTCAGTGTTCACTTCTCAAACTTCTGGTCAAATGGACAAAACATATTTGTATTTATAAATCAGTATCAAACAGGAGCTTTGCCTTTGACTTACATAGAAACAGGCATCAAAACAACATTTCACTTATAAAGGACACAAGACTTCAAGATGCCAAAATTCCTTAGCTTCAATTTACTGCAGCTTTTTCTGGGATCCATACTCATACTATTACAGTTGTCAGCAGCACAGGATACAAGCTTGGAGGTGATCATAGCCTCAGAAGTGTTTAACAGTTTAATACCAAAGCATTAAATGAAAGGAATTTCTTCCTTATTTTTCTTCTTAGAAGTGGTGAAAGGAATAATGGTGCAACAATGGAAAAAAAATTCAAAGTATGACCTTGTCTTCTTTGCTTAGCAATGAACAGCCTTGAAAAATATATGCCTGTTGAATAACTTTTTCTTAATATGGTGCTGTCTGTGGCTGAGTATTCCCATGCTAATGACAGTGAAATGGAGTAACCATGAGGAGATAAGCACACGTATCTTCATTTTAGCTGCTCTTGTGTATTCTTAAAGCTTAGCATCTAAAATCATGACAGGTAGACTCTCTGTGACTGTTTGCTACTGTTGTCACCTCCATCACCACAATGAGATCAAAGCGGTCTTTTAGTTTCATATAAACACTTATGGTTCTAAGAGTTTTTAAAGAGATAATAAAAAAGACTCCGCCACCGGCTTTACTTGGCTCTCCCAGTGCCCTCTCTCTTAAAATCTCAACTAGTGTTTCATGGAGGGATTTTTTTTCTGGCAAGCACCTTTTCTGTTCGCACAGCTACCCAATAGCACAACTGCCATGGCACAGCCTCCCCTTTCATCCTTACCACAGGATCCAACTCCTTCCAGTATACAATTTCGAATGTAAGGACTTGGTAAACTCACTGGAAAATCTTATCTTTTGTCATGATTGTAAAAAGCATCCCAAATAAATCACTTAACAAGAGCTGAAAAGCCAAAAAATAAAGAGCCTGCTTGTTTTAGGACATTATAACTACAATTTCCTGAACAGCTCCATGATTTCCACGGGACCTTATTTATAGTTTCTGAATACCTTTAACTGGCTATAGTATAAAGAGTCATCAGTAAAAAAATCATTCATCATGTAGAATCATACAATAACAGAATGGTTTGGGCTGGAAGGGACCTTAAAGATCATCTAATTCCAACCACCCCACCATGGGCAGGGACACCTTCCACTAGACCAGGTTGCTCAAAGCCCCACCTAGCCTGGCCTTGAACACTGCCAGGGAGGGGGTATCCACAACTTCTCTGGGCAGCCTGTGCCAGTGCCTCACCACCCTCATGGTGAAGAAATTACACTGGTATTTTGCATTAAAGGTGAAGGATGCCTGACTGACTCATTGTAAATTAACTATAAGATTATCAGATATTTTACTGGATCTAAATTAAAAAATAAAACCACAGGGGTCAGGGAGAAGATTATGGCAAAATAACGGGTCTTTTCTTGAACAAGAACATATTATTATTATCAGATATTTTCATACACAGATTTTGAAATCTTCAGTCTAGTTAACAGCATTGTATCTCTTTTGTAGGAGAAGAAACCAAACCAAAGAGATGTAAAATAATCCAGTACACAAGTTCCAGAATTGGGAAAATATCCCATGTTCTTGAGTTTCAGTCTGGTGTTTTATTTACTATATACTACTCTGTCACATGTAGGCTATGTTACTTGAAATTAACACTTATTCACATAAAGCTTCCTCCAAAGATTACCTTTCGTGTGCTTCAGGTTATGCTGCTGGAGTTCCACTGTGTATCAGAGACATAATGTAAAATACATCAGATTAAATTATCTTATACATTTAAATGAATAGTTTTTTTTTAATTTAACCACCTATAAAATGTATATTTTTATTTTCTTCCAAGAGTCTTGTAAAAGTGAATCAAAGTTGGTAGACTTCCCGGAAAACGAGTGCTATATTAGCACAACACTGCAGTATAATTTGTTCTTTGTAAGGTTGCATTAATCAGTGCAATTGGAGAGACAGATGTGATTTTCATAGGTTTCTAACTCCTGGACATTTTCATGTGTCCATAGAGTAGTCAAGTGTTTTATAAGATTGAGTGCTTTATGACAGATCTGAATTCTACCCTTTCAGATACAGTTTTAGTTGAATAGCTTGAGCTTCAAAATCGTCCTGTAGGATGTCTTGGCATTGGTCACATGCGTAGGTTTTTGCAGGCTAAGGCTGTTATCTCTGGACATCTGCCATCAGCTTTACTGAAGCCAGAACTGGACCAGCACGGAGAGAGTTTGGTGCTAGGTTGCCAGCAGACAACAGTTTTAGACTACAACTATCACTCATTACATCAAGTGTTTAAGAGAAAAAATAGGTTAATTTAGTAGAAGACTGAAAAGTAAACAGTAAATTAAAGCAAATGTAAGCTTTTGTATTTAGTTTATTTCTCTCTTTCCACTTAGAACAATTTTACATTTCTTCCACCCACACTGAATGCAAATTAATGTTAGCATCTACTTTTTTGTAAATTTCATAAAATTACTTTTGTATCAAGTGCAGATATTTTTTCTTTTGCTGTAATGATCATTAAAGAGTAAAGTGGTGCCAGCAAATGCTAACATAGGTGTGAATTTATTTCTGGAGTGGGTGTGTGTGTCTGCACACGTGTGTGAAATGTAGTTTGTAATCCAAACCTGACAGGGGAGCTATTACACTTCAGTAATATTTGTGCGTCTAACTTGCTGAGAATTCAAGCCAGATAGTTTGCTATTCCTTAGAAACACTAAGAGATGGTGAAATTGAGGCAGACAGCACCCATATCTGCTTTTCTTACCTCATATATTTTCCCTTCACGTCCGAAAAGGAAGCCTGCTCACTCTGAATGGGGATTCTTACTTAATTTCTAGTCTTGTGGTTCAGCAAAATTAGAAATGTATTTTCCCAATGTTGGTTCTGTTCACATCTGACCTCAGAGCAGCAGGTAAAAATCTACTCTGCGCATTGCCTCTTTTATTTCATTTGGATTCAATAGCTATCAAAAACATTAAGTATTTGGAAGACAGATTTGTGTATGTGCCAGGATGAAGTTGTATATAAAAAATAGAAATAGGATTTCATTTAAAGGTATTGACAAATACCATGATTTTTCCAAACTTTGGGAAAAATGGAGTTAGGATTGTTCTGATGTTAGTACCTTGTAACTGGAATAACTTTGAGGCAAGGTTTGCTTTGCTGTTTTTTGGTTGCAAGTGTCCGGTACGCTCATGATTCTTTGAATAAAATGCTGACTTAAAAAACATAATCAACACTAATTTCCAGTGAAAAAATAATGAGTTTGAATATACATGTTTCTTTACAGGGTCCCTGTTGTGCAGGTAAAAATCTGCTTTGCACATCACCTCGTTTATTTAATTTGGATTAAATAGCTATGTGCCAGGACAAAGCTGTATATGAAAATTAGAAATAGGATTTTTTTAAAAGGTATTGGTAAATAGCATGACTTTTCCAAACATTGGAAAAACTGGAGTTTGAACTTTGAGTGTTAGGATTGTTCTCATAATAGTCCCTTGAACCGGAATAACTTTGGGGCAAGCTTTGCACAGTGGATCACATTTAACATAAGTGTCATCAATTCCTGCAGGAATTGATTCTGAACTGCTTACAAAGGTGCAAAACCAACCCAGTTTCTATGGGATCTTACGCTTTCAGTGAGAGTGAAAGTCACAGATTCCAAGATCACACAAATATTTAGAGTTTGACTCCTGAACTTCTGTTTTTTCTCATAATTTAAACTTTTTTTTTAAAGAGAGATTCAGCAAACAACAGAAATAAAAAGTTTTTCATGGGTGAGGGAAAGCCCTGTTTATATGCACTGAACAGGAAAACACACACTTCTTCACTCTAGAAGCATAATAAACAAAGCTATTCAGATTCAGACGGGTCCTTCTAGGAAAACACCATGCAAAATAGAAAATATATGAAGATGTTTTTCATTCTTCTTTCCATTGGTCATCTGCAGTCTTTGATTTCTGTAAGGTTCTCTTTTTTTTTACTCACCAGTCCTTGCAAAATTAGCAATAACAAGAAATTTTGCACATGTGATTGCTCACAAAGAATATTTTTAGGATGTTTCCTCTTTTCTTGTCTTTAGTTTATATTGCTTATGTATCTCATGAAGAACTTCTGTTTGGAATGCCTATCAAATGATAGCCAAATCACCTTCTTCATTTTCTGAATTGCTTAGGTTTAGAAAAGTGACTGTGTTGCAGTCCCACTAAAAGTGTAAGTAGATTGAAATTGTAAGGCCAAATATCTAACCTCATCTTGTACCCTATTTCTACAACACTCTTGGAGCAGGAGATAGAAAGGAAAGCACTGGAAAGCTTTCTCTTATGTAGTATCAGGTGTGTTTTCGTAAACTCTAAGACTACAGAAATATCCTGCATCCCACATACATCCCCTGGAAAGAAAACTGTGAGATTAGAGAAAATATTGGAAAAAACATGGATTTTGGGTCCTTTTTCTTCACTTTCTCTGTCTTTTTGTCTTAACAGGTAGACATGAATTTTCTCTGCCTGTGCTTTAAGCCAGCAGGACACAAGCAAGCGGCTCCCCAAAAATCTTTATCGTGGACAGAGAGCTCAAGCTCTTACACCTCAGCAGGAGTTAATAATGCAGACTAAGCAGCACTCTGGTTGTGTGTCTTCTGCTTCAGAGCTGGGTTGTCTCTGGCTAGTCTGGAGCATCGGAAGAACCAGTCTGTAGCCTGCCATGTGCAGGGAACTTTTAGAAGCTTTTCCTCAAACTCACAAAAGTTACTCTAATTTTAGAAGAAAGTAGAGATCATCACCTAATCCCTCAACCACAGGTGCTGGGACCTTAAGCAGAATAACAAATGTCACAACAGTCCCAAAGAAAACAGTGAGAGCTGGCATTGCTGCTGTTGGCAATTTGAATTTGTGAACAAAGTTCAGGCAAACTATTGGTTTCAGTCTCATTTCACATTCAGGGCAGTGTTGATTTTTGAGTACTTCTGTGGTGTGACCTAAATAGCTTTTACTACACTAGTCAGGATGATTATAGCTTTGCAACAAACTGTAGCCCTTGTGATTCTGCACCCAGCTCAGTTCGGTTCCCTAAGGCTCAGGTAAGAGATCAGCAAGAATGTGCTTATAGATCTAAACCTAATAAACACAGTCATTAAGATGTGGGTGTGCAAGTGAAGCATTTGTACAGTTACTTACTATACACAAATGCCCATTTAAATTTGTGAATCCTGAGCTTTATCGACAGATATACTTTTTACTCGAAGTGTGTGAACTATTTTTGTAAACAAGAATATCCTCTTGTGCTGTTGTTCGGGTGCAAGTATCTGGCATGCTCATGATTCTTTGAATAAAATGCTGGCTTAAATAACATAACACTAATTTCCAGGGAAAATATAAAGAGTTTGAATATGCATGTTTCTATACAGGGTCCCTGTTGTACATGATACCACAATATGCATAATGTTTGTGACTGGGAAATTATCCAAAACAAAGAACAAGACTGTCAGTGGAAGAGCTCAACAGAGTAGTTTCTTAAAAAACCTTTTTTTTCAAGTCTGCATATTTCTTATCCATCTTTCCTAGAGACAGGAAATCCTCTCCTTCCCTCCACCCCCTTTCAGGCTAATCCTTTAAATCTGGGAGAGGTGGGCAGTTGTGGCTGAAGTGGTTCCTTAACAGCTGGGGGGCTGGCTGTTGTGCTCTCTTTATTCCTGTGAGTACTCCAATTTTTTTACATTTCACCTTTTTTAATATTTAATAGGGAATGTATTCTCTCAAAAGGGAGAAGGTATGAATTTAAATTTTTGAGAACTGAAGTGACTTAGAAGTGTAAGGCCTCTTGAAAGGTATTTCTGGGAAGGAAAGAAAAGTGCTTCCTTCTGTGTTTTGGAATTGTGATGTTCATGTGGGATGAAAGGGGGGGAAAATTATGAATAAGGTTGTGGGGGGCAGCTGCTAAGGCTGACAATCAGTTGAAACTAAGAAATAAGAAAGTAACAAGCAAAAAGACTTCAAAACAGGGCAACTGTTTGTTTGTTGGGGGAGGGGGGTGGTGTCACGTTGTTGACTTAGGCCTGCTTTAGAAGTAAAGAAAATGAATGCTGCTGAGATTATAGTCCCTTTCCAGGGCAGTATATAACTTATCTTCAGTACCTTCAGCACCTGAAGTCTGAGGAGTTGGGCTTTAGTAAGAGCATAAAGAAAGCAACAGTAGTATTCAAAATGTGAAGTGATTAGTATGGCAGCAGGATTGCAGCAGAGGAAAACTCCAAGGAAGGATAAACTCAGACAGCTTTCTGGAGGTACCATTAAGCTTTTTCATACAGAATCTCTGGATTTTTTTCTCTTTTTTTAATTTGTTTAATTATCTTCTCACTTTAGGCCTCTCTGCTAACAACATATAAACCAAAGTTTCTTGGGTAAGAGGGTCAGCAACTTAATATGTTTAGCTAATTCTTGTCCTAAACTGTTGTGTGGTGTTGCAGCATGCTGTGAAACATGTACTGCAGTCCCCTGAGAGACAATCGCATTTCAGCGATGGTTACGGTGATGGTTTTCTGCTTATTGGGGAGATCTATACATTGTGTTTCAGAGTTACATGACAAAACAAATCTTCTTACATCTTTACCACTTTGTCAAATGTACCTCTAATCAAGCTTCTGAGCAATCATGAGAAAACCTAAACATCCGCTTTATTTATTTTTAGTGAGGCCCCAAATCTAAAATTGATTCCCTTTAATGGGGAACTTTCCTACCTTGCAGAAAGGTTAATGATTAGTCTAGGACAAGCAGGGTGTTTGAGAATCAATAGTAACTAATTTATTACTATTGGAAATAAGGAACTTGTTGTTGCAGGAAAAGAGATGCTCAATGGCACATTTTAGCATCGCTGCCTCATGCGCGGAGGCCCTAACATATGGAATGTAGAAGTGAGGCATATTTGATTGATGATGACTGGGTCGAGGTCATCTGACAGCTCTCAAAGCTTACAATCTAACTATCTTCTCCTGATTAATGTCAGGCCTCACATTCACAGTTGCTAACTATGACCACCTGTGCCAGGCTCTATCTGTGCTGTGAGACACAGGAGGTACTGTTGGTCCCATTTAGCTTGGATCAGCCTGCAGTGAGGATTATACTGAGGCGATCAACTACCATGCGATCATTTTAACAGCTCTTGTGGATATTCTGGGTGGGATGTCTAAAAGTCCTGCACCCGAGTTTGAGCAAGTCACCTGAGGCTCCCTTAATAGTCGCGGAAATACAATAGATATCTCCAGAGTGTGATTTTTCTGACCTATTTTAGGACACCCTACCTCGGGGTAAGATAAACTGTTCTCTGGAGATGTCTATTTCTCTCTGCTGATAATGAAGGGAACTGAGGGTACCTGCCTCAGACCTTGGGCAGATGGGGCCTAAATTAGAGCAGATGAATCACACTTTTCCTGTCATTCAGGAAGAGTAAAACAGGATTAGCCTCCTCATTTGGGTGCCAAGGGGAAGGAATGAAAATAAGAATAGGGAATTAATGTACCTCCACATACAAAGAAAGAGTTCCAACGCTGTCATATAAAAAGGTGAGTGGTTTATCTCACTTAAGAGGGTGGTTAAGATTTCTGGATCAGAACTGGCTTAATCAGATGAAACGTAAGGAGCAGCTGAGTGTGTTATGAAAGGCAGAAAAAGTAACAAAAGGCAGAATCTTGCCCAAAGACTTCATCTTCCTCCCGAGGTAATCATCAACCATGTGAGAAGGGCTCCCCTTCAGCTCTCTAATAACCCAAGTTGAGGATTATGATTATTTACACTTACCTTGTGTTTTTTGTACAAAACTTTCAAACCCCTTCAGAAATAGGGGTATTATTGCTTTCAATATGTAGAGGAGAAAAACTGAGGCATTGAGGGGCTATAATGCGTCAGAGATGATATGATTAACAAGTAGTGAAGTTGAAATGAGAGTTCAAATATTTTAGTCCCTGTCATCTGACCTCAGCACCAGCTATTGCTGTTTTTATATCTTTCTTCTCTCTCCATTGTCAAATGCACGATATGGACTTGTTCTCACGGATTTTTAAAGAGTTTTTTGGAATGACTCCGAAACTTTTTAGAGGCTCACCTATTTTTTTGTGAAGGACATGAAAGGAATTCAGTTTCTATTGCCGATAGGAGCTGCTAGCTGAAGACAATCTAAGTATAAAATTGACTACTGAGAAAGCAGTACGCAGCTGCACTTCAGAGCAGTTCCACTGTGTAGAGGGAGAAAAAGTTTCTGAAAAATTACATTTGGGGTTTTCTACTTGATGACCTTTTTTAATAATTTTAGTCACATTTTATCAAGTTGTGTTGCAAGATGTGTGTTGTTATTCTTGTCTGTACTGCATATTGCTCTGTTAACTGAAGACCTAGACCTGTTCTCATAGACTTAGACTTAGACTAGATGTTTATAAGAGCAAAATAAACGAAAAGTGGTCCAGCACAAGTATCAGCAACTCACTGCAATCAGCACTTGGAATAATTCTGCAGTCATCTCCCCTGATTTTGACAGGCATGTCAGCTAAGCTTGCTGGGAGAACAATCAGTCAAAATACCACTGAAAAAAAACTTCATATGCATTTCTACCACTCATGACATAATGCTTTGCGTGAGAAATGTGTCTTCATAGGCAACTTTCAGTGTTCCAAGAGCAGACCTCCTGCACTCTGAACACAGGTATCATCTGTTTGAGATCAGTGGTCACAGGCATGTTGTGGGTTTTATTTTTTTCTTCACCAAAAGACACTGAGTCTGTGATCCTGAAGGCAATAAGAAGCAAAAGAAAAAATGAAGTCAGAGTATGTTGTAGCAGCAGAACACTGTTAATATGTGTGATCCTTAAAGCTGACAAGAGAGACCACATCAAGACAAGGTGTGCGAGGGCCTGGCTTTGGTTGTGCAGCTTGTTCTAGCACTCATATTTTGTTGAAACTGTCTGAAGGTACTTAAAGGTACATCTGTAGCTCAAAATTAAATTATTAAGTATGTGTTAGAAACATCAAATCACACTAGAAACATCAAATCTTAGTTCAAACATAAATGTAACTAGAAGAGCAAGAACATTTTAAAATAATGTCCAGGAACTGCAGGCACTATTGTCTCAAAAGAAACAATTTCATTTCAAACTCTAACTATGAAATTTGGTAGAAATATTGAAAATTTTGGAGTGGAGTCTGTACAAAGTGTCACTTCATCTGATTATTCTTTAGCAGGAGGAGGAGGAATTTTCTGTGGTAGTTTGTGCTCCAGAAATAAAAATGAATGAAATGGCACTTTGAAATTAGAATCTTCAGTGGATTCTATGAAATCCAGCAGACTGAGATCCTAAAAGGAGACCTGAGATGGTGTGTGGGCACCAATGCTACAATAAGATCTGTAAAATGATGCTTGCAGAGCACCAGTGACTTCAATTGTATGTACAATAGAGTCATAGAATGGCAAGGGTTGGAAGGGACCTGAAAGATCATCTGGTTCCAACCCCTCTGCCATGAGCAGGGACATCTTCCACCAGACCAGGTTGTTCAGAGCTCCATCCAACCTGGCCTTGAACACTGCCAGGGAGTGGGCATCCGCAACTTCTCTGGGCAACATGTTCCAGTGCCTCACCTCCTTCATGGTGAAGAATTTCTTCCTAATATCTAATCTAAATCTGCCCTCTTCTAGTTTAGATCCATTCCCCCTTGTCCTATCACTACATGCCCTTGTGAAAAGTCCCTCTCCATCCTTCCTTGTAGGCTTAGAGTTCTGTCAATGAGCAATTACACTGCAAGATGAGCAAGGGCACCAGGAGTTCCAGGTCATCACAGGACAAGCTCTTATGCTCAGTGGTAACAGATGAATGGTTTGAGGTCTTGCTGAAATGTTTTGGAGGAATAGATGTCAAATCAAATAGGATTTTCTTTAAGTCAGAAATAATTTCATTTTTTATAGCTCTTGAAGTCCCTGTTGAGTCGTTTTCTAAGCCAATGAACTGATTATCCCAAGCCCATTAGTAGAAACAGCATTTTGTGTTCTGATTCCATGAGACCCTAAGCGCCTTTCCAATCCTGTTGAAATCATTACGTATGCTCAACATTTATTTTAAAAGGATTAAGCCATTTATTTTATTATTTTCTATTTTATTTTCAGCTGGCATTATCTTCTTAGAGAGAATTCTTAAAAACATCATAGTTTCCCTCGTGATAGTGAGGAAAACTTTTTTAAAGAGTTTGATTTTCATTCTAAATTAAACATCAAAATGAGTAAAAAAAGGAGCATGTTTTTATTTTTTTAAATAGACAGATGAAAGATTTTGTTATTAATAATTGACATGAAAGCCTTTCGTCTTGAACACTGGTGTATGTAAACCTCAATAAAATCCTAAAAGTGCTTTTGTAGAACAAGAACAGTCACAAAAATCTGAATAAAGCCACCTTTTCAAAGAACATGATGAGAAAAGGGAAAACTCTTAGATGTGCAGAGCAACACATTTTACATTCATGCCCTAGTTATTAGAAAGCTTTGAAGTATTCACTGTTATTGAATACAGTGTATACTGTAATTCATTTAGTGCCTTCATGTGGAGCTAAAAAGTTCTAGCCAAAGTGCTTTGGCTATTTTTGTGCACATGAGAATTTGGAGGTGAGGATAAAAATGGTGTTCCATTCTAAATCTCATGTAGGCCTTGAGGTTGGACTATAGAAATTATTATAGCAAAGTTTACATGAAACTAAAATAAGAAACCCTTGGAGGTAGGTGGGTCAGGAGATGGACCCTTTTTGGTTTTGGTTTATGTTCTTAGTTCTTTATTGCAAAGGATAAGAAGATAACAGCTTAGAGTGTGAAGCTAGCTTCCAGAAGATGATGTAAATTGAAGCTCCTGTCTGTCCACAGAATGAAACAAAATCATGCTCTAATCTAGCCAACTCCACTGAAACACAGCTGGTTATCTTTGCTTGGGACTATTTTAGTGGAACATTATAGACTATACGCAGACCATAAACCAATACTGCCTTTATCTCAGCAAGGTAGAAAACAGATGGTATCTCTTGAATAACTTGTTCTTGATTAGTTGTTGCCATCTTCTTGGGAAGCAGGGATGCTGCATCAGTGCAGCTGAGAAAGGAACAGCAAGAAACTCATTATTGACCCAGTCCTGCTGGATTTTTGTGTTCAGCAGACCCCTATAAAATTACCGACTGGAACTTGGTGAACATCATTGGGTAACTGTAGATGAACATTATTTGGAGTTTGGGTGTACCCTTATCTGATAGCTTGCTTCTTCAAACCCTTTTCCATACTGTCTTCTAATGTATACCAGACATGATCTGCTTTAAGAGCTGACAACAGTATTTACTGCTCTGTCTCTGTTCATCTCTCTGTCTCTGCAGAAACCTTCTCCCTGCCAGGTGTTATGGCGCTTGCAATACATGATTGATGTGCGCATGTGTTTGTGCAGACATACTTTCTGATGTGTTGAGGTTATTGCATGTCCAAGGCACTGAGTAAATGTCATAAGATAAAAACTGTTGATTTTTGCTTAATTCCAACTGTCATAAATGTCATAAGATAAAAACTGTTGATTTTTGCTTAATTCCAACTGATGTCCCAAGTAGCAATATGTGCAGCCCATAACAAGCCCTTTGGATGTACTGGTCAGTATGGTATCTGTTTTACTGGGTTTCTTTCCTCCTGGTTGCTTATGACTCATCTGATAGCAGTCTCTGTGTACTGCACTGTAAGCAGTTTCTATGGAAGTGAGCATAATGGAGAAACCATTTGACTTCTGGGGAACTGCAAGTAGTAGTAGGTTGACCCATACTGGAAATATTATTCCTAAACTTTAGGATGATCTTTCAGTAGACTTGTGTTGTTTCTAGCCTTCCTAAACACCGTCTCCTGCTTCCTGCCTTCCCTCCGCTAGTGAGAGCATAAAAATCCCTTTCCACCAGATACTCTGTGCCTCAAGTAATGTAGAGGAAAGCCAGCATATTTGCTTATCTGTCTCTCTACCCTTGGACAACAAGATAGAAGTATTGGCTCGCAGTTTGTTTTACAAGAATTTACTGTTGCTGTGTTCAAACCCGTATGGTAGAAATGGCAATACATGGTTCTTTCACTCTGAGATTGCCCCAATTTATTCAAAATAGTGAACAGGCATCTAAACTGTAGGGTGCAGCAATGGATTATTTATTTTTTTAATTGGTTTGTGTCTAGATTCTTATAGACATAATAGCTCAGTCATTTCCTGGTTATTTCCCTAGTTCTCCATAGTCATTTCTCAGGCAATACCTCTGATTTGTTGCAAGCCTGAAGGGGAAGAAAAGCAACCCTTCAGTTTTGGTAATTTCTTTTTCTGGGAAAGGAGGATACTTTTTTGTATTTTTTTTTTTCCTTGACTTAAACATATTAAGCAAAGTGAAGCATGTATTTTTAAAGCTGTTTGAATGATTGTGGTAAGTAACTGAAACAACCATAATTCTTTTTAAGAGTATTATGATTTCTAAACTGTTTGTTAGACTTCAAGCACAGGGAGTAACTGATGGGTCCCATATTATTGTTATAGAGGCATTTTATCTGAAAAATAAAGGCCAAACTTCTTCAGTATACCTGGCTCTACCTCTGGAAGCTAGAGGATGGTTTCTGCCTTTACTTCTCAGCTGAAACTAAAGTAGCACTAAAGTAGGAGGAAATTTAAGAGGAAGAGATTGTTTGGTTTCTAGAACTCTGGTCAAATTCTTTTATTTAGATGTTGAGCGCACGTGGCCGTAGCACAATCTTTTCGCAGTGAACTTGGTTTGAAAAGTTTGTCCTTCCCACACAGCTGTGCCCCCCTCACTCTTCCCTCCTACACTGCCACTTCAGGTAGCTGATCCTGTAGAGCTGACACAAGAGTTGGGAACACCTTTCCCCTATGATTTTTTTTTTCTAATTTATTTTATATTTAACAGCTTCTCCTTCCAACCATAACTCTTCAGGGGAATACAGCAGGACCAATCAAACACCTCTATGCACACAAGCTTATAAGAAATGACAGCACAGGACCAAGAGGAACAAGCTGTCAAATGTTAAATTAGTAAGAAAAAAGTAACCTGCATCTACTAGGAAAATCTTAAAAAAAAAAACAAAAAAAAAAAAACAAAAAAACAAAAAAAAAAAAAAAAACAAAAAACAAAAAAAAAAAAAAAAAAAAAAAAAAAAAAAAAA
>Ga0065711_1030435_pt1 | contig 32512 bp, 16 predicted proteins | sample Hoacrofraction12_FD_59098 | JGI IMG/M metagenome (GOLD analysis project Ga0065711, IMG submission 59098) | Hoatzin crop microbial communities from Cojedes, Venezuela - Epithelial fraction 12 v2 (version 2) | ecosystem: Host-associated > Birds > Digestive system > Esophagus > Crop | place...
CCTGCCCCTCTTTCCACATTCCATGGACCTTTCTCTTCCACCTGAGCTCCGCTAGAAGCTCCTTGTTTAACCATGCAGGTCTCCTGCCTCCTTTGCTCCATTTCTTTCTCAGGGGGATGCATTGCTCCTGTGCATGGAAGAATTGCTGTTTAAAGAGCGACCAGCTCTCTTGGACCCCCCTGCCTTCGAGAGCCCTGGCCCACGGGATTCCTCCCAGCAGCTCCTTGAAGAGGTCAAAGTCAGTCCTCCTGAGTTCCAGGGTTTTGATCCTGCTTATCGCCCTGCTTCCTCCACGCAGGACCATGAACTCGACAATTTCATGGTCACTGCAGCCAAGTCTACCTCCAACCTTCACATCCTCCACCAGTCCCTCCTTGTTTGTTAATACAAGGTCCAGCAGAGCGCCTTTCCTTGTTGATTCCTCCACCACTTGCATCAGAAAGTTATCATCGATGCTCTGTAGGAACCTCCTGGGTTGCGAATGCCTAGCTGTGTGGTCTTCCCAGCTGGTGTCAGGGTGGTTGAAGTCCCCCATGAGAACCAGGGCCTGTGATTGTGACGCTGCTTGCAGCTGCCTGTAGAAGGCCTCATCAACTTCCTCCTCCTGGTCAGGTGGCCTGTAGTACACACCCACCATAATGTCACCCATATGAGCCTGTCCCTTAATTCTAACCCATAAGCTCTCAACTCGTTCTTCATCTGGCCCCAGGCCAAGCTCAATGCATTCCAGTTGCTCCTTCACATATAGAGCAACTCCATCACCTCTCCTTGTTGGTCTGTCTTTCCTAAAGAGTCTGTAGCTGCAGTAGTGGCACAGCCCATTTTGCTAAATAATGAAAAAAACGCAGCCTTACATATGAAGAAATTATTGCTTCAGACAAGACCACGGACATTGGGGGAGAAAACCATGTCTGCAGAATGAAAAGGCTATGGCTTATGGACTAGTGCATGTTAGTGCTGTCAGTCACATTGCCAGTGAGGTCCAAAGGGCAGCTTTGGTTCAGCACCCTCCCAGGCTATGTCAGACATGGTACTGGATTTAACTCAGCCCAGGGAACAGTCTCACCAGGTGGTGTAGATGCATCCAGCCTATTCTGAAATGTTAGTTTAGCTGTAAGGATGTGACCCATAACCAGACAGCTGATCTGAAGCTGGAGAGGTGTTCACGGTCTGTTTACAGGCTTTTTTTGCTATTTGTCATGAATGTATCACTGAAAAATTCAATGGTTAGTGATACAGCAGCCAAAAAGCACATTCTCCCATAAGTATTATGGTAGGAAAGAGGAGGTGCATGCTATGTCTTCAGAAACATTTACTAGACTCCACCTCAAGTCCTTTGTCCTGCTCTGGAACCCTCAACACAGGAAAGACATGGACCTGTTGGAGCAGGTCCAGAGGAGGGCCACAAAAATGATCAGAGGGCTGGAGCACCTCTCTGATGAGGAAAGGCTGAGAAAGTTGGGGTTGTTCAGCCTGGAGACAAGGAGGCTCTGGGGAGAACTTATTGCCGTCTTTCAGTACTTAAACAGGGCTTAGAAGAAAGATGGGGACAAACTTTTTAGCAGGGCCTGTTGCAGTAGGACAAGGCATAATGATTTTAAACTAAAAGAGCATAGCTTTAGGCTACATATAAGCAAGAAATTTTTTACATTGAGAGTGGTGAAACACTGAAACAGGTTGCCCGGAGGGGTGGTAGATGCCCCATCCCTGCAAACATTCAAGGTCAGATTGGACAGGGCTCTGAGCAACCTGATCTAGTTGAAGACGTCCCTGCTCATTGCAGGGGGGTTGGACTAGATGACCTTTAAAGGTCCCTTCCAACCCAAATTCTTCTATGATCCTACGATTCTATGATTCTGCATCAGGCTTGGAGGATGGAGAACAAGAGCATCAGGATTATTAAACAGGGGAGATGCTGGCTTTTTAGAGGCTGACTTTGAGGTGTGGGTCACTGCTCTGAAAGATCTCTGCTGCTTTATCCGTGAAACTGGAACCAGACAATTACCCCTTGTGGTGGGTAGAACCTGGCTGGATGCCAGGTGACCACCATAGCTTCTCTATCACTCTCCTACTCAACTGGGCAGGGGAGATCAAATATAACAAAAGGCTCGTGGGTGAAGATAAGGACAGGGAGAGATCACTCACCAATTACCACCACGAGCAAAACAGACTCGACGTGGGGAAATGAATTTATTGCCAATCAAATCAGAGCAGGGTAATGAGAAACAAAACCAAATCTTAGAACACCTTGCGCCCACCCCTCCCTTCTTCCTGAGCTTAAATTTACTCACAATTTTCTCTGCCTCCTTCCCCTCAAGTGCTGCAGGGGGATGGGCAATGGGGGGTTGCGGTCAGTTCATCACACATTGTCTCTGTTACTCCTTCCTCCTCAAGGTGAGGACTTCTCACGCTCTTCCTCTGCTCCAGCATCAGATCTCTCTGACGGGAGACAGTCCTCCATGAACTTCTCCAATGTGAGTTCTTCCCATGTGCTGCAGTTCTTCACGATCTGCACCAGCATGGGTCCCTTCCATGGGGTGCAGTCCTTCAGGATCAGAGTGTTCCAGCATGGGCCCCCCCACGGGGTCACAAGCCCTGCCAGCAAACCTGCTCCAGCATGGGCTACTCTCTCCACAGATCCACAGGTCCTGCCAAGATCCTGCTCCTGTGCACGCTGCCCATGGGGTCACACCCTCCTTCAGGTCTGGGTTGACCCGAGGCTGCAGGTAGATATCTGCTCCACTGTGGACTTCCATGGTTTACAGAGGAATCTCTGCTCTGGTGCCTGGAGCACCTCCTCCCCCTCCTTTTTCACTGACCTTGGTGTAGGCATAGTTGTTTCTCTCACATATTCTCAACCCTCTCTTCCAATTGCTGCACCTGTTGCACAGAAACCTTTTCCCCTTCTTAAATATGTTATCACAGAGGTGTTACCACTATTTGCCTTGGCCAGGGGTGGGTCTGTCTTGGAGCTGTCTGACATTGGCTCTATATGTCATAGGGGAAGCTTCTAGCAGCTTCTCACAGAAGCCACTCCTGTAGCCTCCCCTGTTAGCAAAACCTTGCCTTGCAAACCCAATGCAACCCTTTTTTTCCAGCCTCCACCCTTGACTGACTTGATTTGACCTTCTCTCATCTAAGGAAGATGGCGGTGGTGATGGTGATGATGACTAAAATGTAACTGTTCGAAAAGAGGCAGCAACAGAGCTCACTGAAGAAGATTTACTTCAGGCAGTATGTTTCAGAGACCAAGCAGTTGCTCTGGTCCACACAGCCATCTACCAAAAAACTGGACAGTCCTGCTGATGCTTCTCTAACCTTACCATCTTGTGTGAGGTATACTGTCCCCATCAGATAAAAGACTATATATCTGCCATCATGTTGTTTGCTAATGTCTTTGATATCCTGAAGGATAATTCATTGTTTTAATGCGTGATATAGTGTAATTCATCATGCAGCAAGAACAATACTAATCACCCTTCCTGTTTGCATCAGCCATAAGTCTTAGGCCCTATTGTATCTGAATCAATCTGAGCTCGTTTATAATAATCATGAGTTGTTTGTACGGAAAAAAGCCAGTTGCAAAGTGTATGCAGAGGTACCATACTGCAGAGAAAAATATAGAGATTCGAGTATTACAAAAGATAAAAAGAGGAAATCAGAAGGATGTTTTCGTTTCCTAGGTTTATAAAGCAAATAAATAGGTTAAACAAACAGCATATAATAAAATGTTACAGTGAAGAAAATATTCAGGAAACCTAGTGTGAAAATGCAGATAAGCTTATCTAAAAGAAATTGAAGAAGAATTTTCAAAATACCAGAAGACTTAAAAATTCCCTTCTGATTTGCACTCTTGGAGAACCGCAATACAAATACTATGAAATGTTGCATATAGCTTTTCAAGGGTACGGTCTCCAAGGCATAGCTCTCTATCAAGTTCAACGCATTTGCACTGAGATTTATCAACCTCCTCTTCTAAGTGTGCAAACTAGACATTTATTTATTTTGATTTCCATTTACAAGGGTTTTTTACATTACACATCAGCTGCTGGGCTTAATGCGGTATTCTATTGCTTGTAAAAAAAGATTAGCTTTAACGCTTCAGTTTACAATTAAACCTAAATATAAATGCTTCTTGCATTCATTTGTTACAAAAATGCATATGGCTAATTTTAAATCAAAAAATAATTTTACATCCAAAATAGTAACACTGAAACTAAGTGTGCCATCAGCAGTGAACTATATCCTTAAATAATTCTCTGACTCATGGCTATTACAATTTTCCATGGACATAATATGTCATAAACCAGTGTATTTTAAAGATGACAGTATGAGATCACCCTATACAATATTTCACACCAGTATTTCCCAAGGCACAGTATAAAACCAGGGTGTAAAAGTTGCTTATATAATTTAGAATTAACTGAGTCAAGAATTCTTGTTTTTCTCTTTAAGTTTTAATACTTATTAACCTGTCAGCTTGAATGTAAGCCAAAGACGATTTCCATATTTCTACTAATGACTAAGAAATTTTGTTTCCGAGTCTTAAACCTTATAATGGAATAGCTCGTAGAGAACAGTTTGAGACAACAATAAGAATAATCTAAAAGTAGAGTTCAGCTACAACCATACTTTTTACATCGTCAATCCCATTTCAAAGGGTCAGTTCCCACAGAGTATTCATAAACTCCCTTGTAAGGTTCACAGCCATTAAATACAAGGAAACTGAGAAAATATAAGCAATCTTGATATCAAGGCAATATTTATCAGTAAGCGAGTTTAAAGTACAGCAGAATATTAGCATTAAAATAACCACAGGGAACAGAAGAAAGAAAATGCACTACTTTGAGCCAAGTCATTGGCTGACATTTTGGTAACCAGATCTGGTAATGGTGCCATTTTAAATGCCATGAAGAGGCTTTGATTCTCCTAGTTTTTGATTTACCAATTGCTCACAAGTTACAGCTCCTTCAGAGATATTGAAGTCATACATTTCTACCTGCTAATGCCCAAATACATGATGGAACTAAGATAAGGACTCAGGCTGCAGAAACAATCGGAACCTATTCACACTGAAAAAATCCTAGTACTGCAAGGCTTGTATTTTTATGTAAATTATTCCATTAATTTTTCATGGAGTTTTGTTTGTTTGTTTGTTTTCAGTGGTTTTTAACACAGAAAGAAAATAAGAGGCTGTCCCATTATCATGGTATGCGAGAAGGTGAAGAAACAACATTGGCAGCCTCCCTCAAAATGAGGCAAATAAGGGTGTTATCACTCTAGCAGTGTGGTGACACTGAACTTGAATATTAGGCTAAAAATTTCAGGAAAGCAGCAATAACAGGTTTGAAGGCACAACAACAGTCTCCCCTACAGGTTTCCAGGCATGACTTAGCATATGTATCAGAGTGCTGAGAGCACTGGGGGTTTTTAGGAATAGTAAAAACAAAATTTCATAAAGGTTCAAGCAAAAAAGGCTTGGTCTGAGAGGTAACATTATTGACAGGAGTTATTGAAAAGATAGGCAAACCATTAGATTATTACAAAATACAAAAATCTCTTTAAAGGATTCATTCATCCAAAACAGGATTGGAAAAATATTATTGAAGACACTCTGTTTGAGCTGGATATATGTTCTGCAGTGTGATTTTTGATATAGGAATTCCGTCATCCTCTTTATCATTTTCTATCTAAAAAGCAGACTTTGAAATGGCATTTTTCTTCTAAAATTAAGATTTATTGAAGAGATAATCAGAAAGATTAGACTTGTCAATGTCTGCTGGATGTATGATTTCAGCAACTCATTTTTCATTTTGCCAAACAATTTTTTAAGCTCAGAACAAGTTTTCTAAAAAGCACCCTTCATTGCATGAAGCCTTATTTTGGGAACTCTTTTAACTAGAGAAACAAGGTAACCGTCAGAATTATAAGACATCAGAAGTAATCCAAGACTCCTAACCATTCTTATGTTGCTTTAAGGACCATGACATGAAAAATTCACACCTTGTTCAGGTTTATTTCTATTTATTTCTGTATTCAACAGCTTTGTATAAATATACATAAACAAAACCTTGATAAAAGCACATTATACATCTCAAGGAGAAGGAAATTCTACTGGTATCCCCACTATTTGATTCATTGTATTAATTAATAAGTCTAGTCACATAGTAGCAGCCCTGAAACACGACAGGGAAGTAAATTGCTCTGTGTTATAAGTGGTGAGGTATTTACATATTTGTCCAATTTTTCTGCTGATCTATGAACATATTAGTGCTGTACATGATTTTTTTACTTTACAACTTGCACATAACATTTCTGCCTGAACATCAGATAAAAGCTTAAACGAAGGCTTGGTGTTTTAAAGAAAAACTCTTTTCTCACTTAGCAACAATTCATCATCCAAGCCTAGGGCCTCCTGAAAGCAACTGCAAAGAAAAGAGTGAATGTTCTGTTTTTTCACTTGCTTTCTTGCTGTCATTTATTTTATTAGCAACGCTACAGGGGACCAATTATAACAAGAATAAACAAGATATCTATCTGGGTTTTTCATTATTTGACTGCTGCAGCTCCTTTTCTTCTGTTAGACCTTTTCAGTTTCAAACACCCCATGGTTTTGTCTATAAACAGGTTTTTGGAAGCATACTTAGAATAATGGTATCCACTGGTGCAGAAAAAACTCAATCATAATGTTAAAATGCAGTCTCTGGGTTTGTTTCTGCACAACTGCAAGCTTCAGTGTGAATTTCAGTCTGGCTGCACCTTACACTACCTTTAAAAGAGTAATTGCAGTGCTGCCCTGTTTCAAAGACTTTGCCAGAAAAGAACAGCTTTAGCCAGTGGTCCCCTGTAGAGCTTTCAGGATATGTACTTAAATTAAATAATAGCTGTGCCCATGTGTCTAGGTCAACGTTGTCAAATTTACAACCTCTATCAAAGACAAGGCCAAGTCTTGCCTTTGTTGGCCCATGTGACTTATGACTTATCTTGTATATCCCTATGGCTTACGGTATTTGCCCTACTATAATAACCTTGGGAAGGAGGAGAAAAGCATACACTACAAACAGAAAATTTTTACTATGCTACAGCCATTTAGCATTGATTCACTGACATGTTTAAGACTTAAGTCTGTTAGTTCTTTTGAGTTTGCATGGAGGATCTGCCAATTTTAAAAAAATATAAAGATGTTGGACTCAGCCTGCCAAAGAAAGGAGTTTATATCACATCAAGACATTGGCTACTGCTTGGGCAGGAAAGTTTGGTGAAAGGACCATAAAAATCTACTTAAGGTATTTGTTCCTTTGATACTCCAAACACAGACTGGATGCAACCCCAAGATTTGCCCCTGTCAGAGTTATTTTTGATGATTATGATTCCAGCCATAATTTTCTACTAAAGCCCAAATATTTAATACCTTATGGACAAGAACTCAGAATAAGGGAAATATTCATACATCTTTTCACACTAATTAACACTTACAAATCTGTGAGAATCTCTGTGCAAAACTTTGCATTCTTACTTTCACCTTTGTTTTCATCTCGTATGAAGTTTTTCTGCTTTGAATGCTTCTATGCTTCCCAAGTTAATTTGTCTCACAGCTGCCCCATGTTTCTCTAAGTCTGTGAAATACCTTCCTTCTCAACCATATATAGACTTCTTTCTTCTAGAAGACAAAAAACCACCTGCCTACCTATCATCTGAGCATCAAAAAACTATGACAACATTCAAACTAACTATCAATAATCATTAGAGAAATAGGATGAGGTACTGTCCTTGTTAAATGTCATTTCTTCTCCCTCATATGTATTTTATGTAGATTATAAATCTTCTGGGTAAGAGCCCTTCCTTCTTCTGAAAAAGCATGAACAGTTGTAGCTGCATGTTTTGGATAAAAGTGGAGATAACCACACACTTTATGGTGTTGTGAATGTGGCCTGCCCATCACATTTTTTGAGTATAACTTGATGGCTGTTGGTTTTGTGATGGCATGTATGTTAGTGTGGAGGTCTCATGCACGCACGGTGTTACCAATGTAGGTCGCTAGATTCTGTGCTGAAATTTTTATGTGGAAAGATGATGGCCTTGGGGTATTCCAGCATATTTGTCTGCTATAGAACTTTGCATTTGCTTGAAAATATCTGTTTCTTTCCAATTTATTACAATCTAATAAAAAATATTATTTCTTCATACAAGATTCAATACAAACAGGTGTTTCTATATTATTTATTTTTGTTAAGTAGATGTCACATTCATATTGCACAGGTAGTGTCTCTACACTTGACAAAAAGCATAGAAAAGTACAATGAATTTGTTTCAAATGATTATTAACACAATTTTACTTCCCTAGACAATAAAGTGCAAAGAAATTTATGAATTGTGTTCCAAGTTCAGAAAAAATAAAAGGAAGATCTTCACCTGGTAAATTTATGAGATCTATGACGATTAAACATAGGTGAGGTTCTGTCTCATAGTGTTGGAGGAGATGGTAAGAAATACACGATTTGGATTTCAATTTGGCTTTGGATTTCACCCGATGACACCTACTAAGTTTATGAGTGTGCTTAGGGAGTTAAAACCAATCTGACAGTGGTATCGTTACACATGTTTGTGAAGCCCCATCCTTCCTGACTGACTAAAACTAGTGGAGAAACATGAATTTCTTATTGAGGAGATTGATACTAATGTTTCTCAAGAAGATAAGCTTCCAGTCCCACATAAACAAGAAGAAATTTTTGCTAAATAAGTCTTCTTCAGATATTAACAATCTCACCAGCTGTTATTCCTTCCTGAACTTGACAGGAGTATAGAAAAGCAGTCACAAGGTCCTCCTTCAGCTATATTTTTATTACACACATTTATGTTGTTTCTTTTAATCTAAGTTTGCAACTTTACAAAAGTCTTCAGTGATTACAGATATTTAAAACCAGTAATTTCTTACTAGTCGTGAATAAGAGATATCTATGAAAATCTGTGCAAGCTGTACTGTTAACCACAATAAATCCACTGCAAATCTTACAGAAGTAAATAGAAAGGCTCATTAATGAGTTCATTCATCACTCTCCAGAAGGCCCTGAGGTTCATATTGCAGAACTGCTTTTCTTCATCTGGGTCTGTGTATGCTATACCCTGTATAAGTCCATCTTTTCATCTTTCTATTTCAGTACAAAGATGAAGCCTAGATACAGCTCTCAGAAACCTTATCAAGTGCCTTGCAAAGAGAAGAAGCTAGATTAAAATAGTTATAAGAATTTTAAGAAAACAAAGAAATACAAGTTAACACAAAAAATATGTACTATACCCCAAGGATATCACAATTATTATAGTTCAAATCCATTAAACCTATTACAAAACCTTCATTCACACCAATAGCTTACATGCTATGTGGCCACCTGGGAGATTATGTCTGTCCAATGAATACCTCACAGTGAGCACCCACATGTCTGTCACAAAGAAGGTTCTCACTGAAATTAACAGGGTATTTTGAAATTTGATTCATAGGCCCACTTAAGTGACATTAATTTGTAATGCATCTACTCAACAGCTATCTGTTTATTCTTGGTTTGATTTATGCATTTGGCTGTGCTCTTTAAAACTCTCAAGTTTCAATAAAGAATGCCTTTTACACTTTTTACTGCTTTTCTAAAGAAAAACAGAAAGTTTAGCTTGGTATAGAAGACACGTGATGTTCAGTTTTGGGCCTTTCACAACAAGAAAGACACTGAGGTGCTGGAGAATGTTCGAAGAAGAGCAATGAAGCTGGTGAACAGTCTAGAGAGCAAGCCTCGTGAGGAGTGGCTGAGGGAACTGGGGTTGTTCAGTTTGGAGAAAAGGAGGCTCACGGTAGACCTTATTGTGCTCTACAACTACCTGAAAGGAGGCCGCAGTGATGTGGGTGTTGGACTCTTCTCATAAATAACAGGTGACACGGTGAGAGGAAACAGCCTCAAGTTGCACCAGAGGTTGAGACTGGACATTCGGAAAAATTTCTTCACCAAAAGGGTTATCAAGCATTGGAACAGGCTGCCTAGGGAAGTGGTGGGGGTCACCATCCCTGGAGGTATTTAAAAGAGGTGTACATGTGGCACTCAGGGCATGGTTTAGTGGTACTTAGCAGTGTTATGTTAATGGTTGGACTCGATGATCTTGAGGGTCTTTTCCAACTTAAATGATTCTATAACTCTATTATTCGATGAAATTTTAGCATTCCTTGGCTGACTTAAACTACTCCTTTAGCTGAGGGCTGCTACCTCTGAAAATGGACTCATTACAAGGCTGTCAGACCTCTATATAGAGAATCTCAGGCTTGATGCAAAATGTTTATTTAGCATTTAATGCTTTTGTTTCTGTCATTTCCATACTTCTTATTACTTTCATACTCAACATCAATTGCTACAGAAAAAACAGATAAACATTGTCTGAGTTGACTGACAAACTGCAATATTTGAGGCTTATCATTTGCAACTCAGAGCAACTCAGCCAACAAAAGCTGCATCTTTTCAGCCTGTTTCCTTAGCAGTTCCTTAAGGATTCCTTACCCTTAGTGCAAAGGATTTTCCAGATAATAATGAAATTAAGAGAAAGTTTTCACTGGTTTTTGGTCCATCTTTGGACAGTTTTTGTCAACATCATTTTACAGTGAAGAGGAATGTTCAGTTGTTCTAAGGATACAGAGGTCACAGACAGCAAAAGCTGCAACGCACTGGTGTAAAAGTGGCAAAAAAGAAATCTATAAATAACTAAAGACAGTGAATGCTAATTAATTAATCTAGATTAATTAGTCTATTCAGACCATAACCCTATAAAATCCTTTTACTTGATTTTGCCAAGCTTCCTGAATCTACACTAATTTACTCTTATTCTATGTACTGAGTTCCCATGTACTGAGTTCCCAGAGCTCTATCTGGAAGCCTACCTGTAGTAGCAGTACTGACAGAGTCATCCTTGTTTTATTTTATCCTAATTTAGTGGCTACGAAGAAAGTTTCATATGATCCATATAACAAATCCAAAGTACTACAGATCTAAATTACACTTTTGACCAATGTTTTTCAATATTTCTTGAAAGCAGGAGGAGGTTAGGAGAATTAAAAGCTCTTTGCTGCCATGAGAATGAGAGTTTGCAGTTGTTCATCCTGCAAGACTCCACAATGGGTATTTTTCACATGGAATAGAGCACTCGGTAGTAATGGGCCACCAGAAGCCAAGAAAGAGCATTTTGTTTATGTAGGAACTATTTTTCTCTGACATAAGTCTTCCATATTTATTGGTCTGATGCCTCATATATGGCAGAAATTAGAATCAGGGGTTTCCAGGAAAATAGCTAACAGATTTTGAGCAGTATAATGCTCCACCTAATCCTGAAAGCTGAATGAATCACATAAACAGTTTCAGGTAAAGGCTCATTGGGGCGGAGAACTCTGAAACATTGAATTATCCTCCAGTAAAGCCAATTTCACACAAAAATAGGATTTTAACACTATTCCCACTTTATAGCCCAAATCTAGTTGTCTCTCCCCACTGCTGAGAAACATTTTGATATGTTTACAATGCTTAAGAAGTACTATCGTGATTTATTCAACTTAAACTGTGCCAAAATAAATAAAATCTATCTGGTAGTTGATTCTTCTTTCTCTCCTAATGAGTTTTTGAAAGTATATTAAGGTTTCTTATGCAAAACAAGCAAAGACTTTGTTTCTATATCTGCCCATCTCTCCTTCCCTACCAATATGTACATCTGTTGACCTACTTTTAAAAGACAGAGGACGGTGGTTTAAGTTTCTAGAATGATTAGGTTACTACAAGCTTCATGAAAATTGGCAGCTGGAAAGAGGAGACCCAAATATGCTTCTCTGGTGTGAAGGGAGATAGAAATTCAAAAGTTATTGACTGTGGTTGTAATCAGTCAAATGGCCACACAACTAGCATGCTGGCTAGCCACAGCACGTGCTTCTGGTGGATGCCATGAGATGATGGAAAACTTGGGCTTACTCTTCTTGGAAGCGTTAAGGGGACAACATTAAAATCTGTAGGCAATGAGGCATTGATAATTCTACTACCCACAAAATAACTTCCTTTTATTGTGTTTATTCATGTACTTGATAGCTCAGAAATGTTAGGGAGTTTTTTATTTAAATGTGAATATTTATTACTACCATATAGGAAACAAACAAATTGCTCCTGGAATAAGTGGACTTTAATGGGGTACCTTCAGTATCACAGAAAAAGCAATTTCTAACAATGAGTAGGGAATTGTATCAGAGAAAGGAAGATGTTATTTTCCCAGAAACTAACTCTCTGACTCCCTGCCTCACAGCAGAGTTGCTGACTGTAACCCTTCCCACACCTCTTTCTCCCTAGTTCCTTGCAGCAATCTTAACAGAGAGTCTAGCTGATCCCATTATTTGACATGCAAATTTTTGAGAGAAATACTACATCTGAGAGAAAAAGGAGATATCTTTTGTGTAGCAAGTTTGTTTGGTTACTATTACTATTATTACTACTGTTATTACTCTTATAGATGCTTCATGATATTTAAGAGCTAAATATATAGCAAAAGAATTTTTAGGGAGATAAATAGCTGGAGGACTGAGAAAGTATTCAGTATTGCATAATAAATGTTTTTTTCAGATTATGATACCATTTCTTACATGGCTTTAATGCCAATATATATGGAATGTCTATTTACTTATATAGAACCCTGGAATTCTTCTGTATGTTGCAATTCTGACTTATTTCCTTTCTTTCTCCCAAAATGCTGAGATTTGCTATGAACCTACCACCGCCTCCCTAACATATTTCAGTTCAGTCATACTCATTATGAAAATTTGAGGATTTCTGACATAACTGCTAAACTTCCAATGAGGTGCTTGGAATTTAAAAACACTGCTCTCATTGACTTTAACAAGATTAGTGAGAATCTACTGCATGCAAAGCTCTGGAAATTTAGTTGGAACCGTTAAACCTTAATGACCGCAATGGTTAGCCTCAAATAAATTAAAACAATTGAACTAATAATACCATAGTGCCTCACCAGAATTTGATGATAGTTTCCCATAAAATAAAGAATACTTCATGAAGGAATTTTATTTTGTCCTTCCTTCAAATATTCCTTTTTGATGTCTCCTGTCAGCCATGACAAATAATTCCCACAGTAGTACTGTTTATTGTATTGTGCTGTACAGCTGGGTAAGCTCTTTTCTGTTTTCTGTTCGAAAAATAACAAAGGAAAAATGAAAATTGGTGAAGTAGTTCTGAAAATACAATATTTGTCTTAATGTTACAATGCATTTTAGTGATAGCAATGGGAAAATTGGTGGAGAAAGTACTAATTTTCAGTGTGGCTTGAAAAGATGAAATAATAACAAAAAGAATAAATCAGGTGTAAAAAGGCACAGTGTACAAAAACTAACAAATAAACATCAGCCTTTACTATGATAACTGAGGGAAGAAAGGGCCGTGGCCACCAGGAAGTCTGCAATCAGAGATTTTGTATGTAGAGGAATGTGAATTCTGCAACAAGATGCACACATCCGAGTGCATCATGGAAGGCAGCAATGTGGACCCCAACACACAGAGCTAGCAAGGAAAGCAGAAAAATAGAGCAAATGTCCAGCTTCTTTTCTGCTCATCTCTACCTGCTCTTGTCCCTAGCATCCCTCTGTAACAGGTGATCTGCAGATACTTCCCCAGAAACCTGTAGCTATCTGCTGGAAGCCTTCAGATGTGGAGAGCAGGAAGGCTGCTGTGATTTCTCAGTGGAATAGGGATGTGTACGGCACTGAGGAAACCCCAACTAAGGAAGGAGGCCATGGCTGCTGTGCTGGTGTGTTCTCAAGTCTCTGCTCTCTGCTGAAAGTATCACGAGCTCCAAAGTGTTGCTCCTCCAGAAAGCTTTGTACAGAACAGAACTGATTTGTCTGGGGCACCAGACGGATCCGAGCAAGCACAACCTCCTGTGCATAAGGGTGCACGGTTTGGTTTCAGAGACACTAGTCACATAAAAGAAGCTGTGCTTTTGATATATATTAGATTGGATCACTTTGTTATCTCAGTTATTTTTCCCTTCATGCAATATAGTTGTTATTCTAAAATAATCCTCCTGGTTATACAAGCAGAAAAAAAGCCACTTTAGACAATAAAGCTCTCTACATATATTTTTTTTTTTAATTCACCTAATTTTAAAGTAGCTGACTTCCCTCCTCTTCTATATTTGTCATTGAAACAAATAAACAAAATAACAAACAGAAAGTATTGCTTCTGGACTTACATTTTCTGTCATTTTTCTTCATGAGACAAATTTTTTACAAACGAGTTAAAAGCTCCTCAAAGGTCTTCTAACAAAAGTGCTGATGTAGTTTGGTAAGAGCTTTGGTAGTAGGATGCTCTAATTGGTGCAGATGGATAGCTACAAAACTGTCAGCTTAGCTCCACAGCAGTCACCTAACAAAGGAGTTTCTGTGTAAGCTATAGTGTTTTCTCCTGAGTTAGTTTCATTCTGACATTTATTTCCATTTGTACTCATGTTGTTTCTCACTGATTAAATTATTTCCCAAATCACCTTGTTTTTTCCATCTTTCCTTATAGTTCAGCACTACTACCAAATTGGTTCTGCTCAATTTACATATTAAATGCAGTAAAATGTGTTACCACAGAAGTATATGCCTTAGAATGTGACAACCTGAAAACATATAATTTTCTGTGTTAGTGGGTTCAAAAACTGTGAAATGTTTCATATTTTTTCTTGCCAGACAGCTAAATTTGCTCTATTTCTTGTCTGCCCTGGTCAGTTCTTTAAGTAATTTCTAAGCATTTAGCTCACAGTATGAGAAATGCTTTAATTTTGAAAAAATGAGTTTATATTTTTAAGTTCAAAGTAAGCCATCTTGGCCTAATTAGGTGGTTATTCAAAATATTCTGAGGACAAGTCAAACCTACAATGGTGAAATTGCACCGAAGACAAAGCAACTATGCTTCAATTTGGTCAGAAACATAAGTGGAAAGAGTAGCTTCACTACAGATTTTAACACAATCTCTGATCTCTAAGTAAAAATTCCCAGAGTTTCAGTGCAATTTAGGTAATTCGAGTTAATCAATCAAGTCTGTTTAAAATGAATAAAGGTTACAGTACTTTTCGTAGTGTAAGTGTACCTAAGTTGCTGGAGACCACTGGGCTCCCTAGGTCACCCATCACCCCATTTTCATTCTCACTTCTTTTCTGCCACGCTTTATGCCAGAAGGATGTGCCTGCCCCTGCTTGGTTACAAACTGTGATGCAGGAGCCTTTTAGGGCTTTACAGCGTCTCTGAACATTTCACACTGACCCTTAACAGCATACCGATTCCTCTAGATCTGTGTTGGGCTTAACAAAAGGAAGCTCTGGCTGTATCTGGGCAGCATAACTATTCGCTGTGGTTGGCAGGGAAAAGAAATTGTACCGAGACAGAGCCAAGGTGCAGAAGGATGGGGAGCTGTGTTACTTCAAGTAGCTAAGTTAGAAAAGGAAAATAATATTTGATTTTAAATAGGTACCAACTTCTTTAAGGACGTGCTCTCCCTCTAGACAATATGCTACTAGCTCTCTCCATTTCTAGAACAGAGGCTTACCTGAACCTCAGCTTCCTGCACTTATCCAGTATCCCAAATGTTGTATACACCCTATATTCATTAATAGCAATATATCTATTTACAGTTTCTATCATGATAGCATTCTATATTGAAAGTCAGCAGAATACATTTTCCATTTTCATAAATGCTATTCCTAATATCATAATGGAAATTAATATAGATAATTCCTTTCACTGATTCCACTGACCTTGGAGGTATTTAGTAGATCAGCAAGTTCTACTATTTTAAGCCAAGTAATATTTTATTGAGTACACAGAATTATGTAAGCATATAATGAACAGAACGGTGCTAATATATACACACAAAAAGTGCCCCAGGCAGATGCTGATCACAGTATACTCATATAGTCAAGTAATAAATATCAATAAATGCCGAAAACTAAAAAGAACCAAAATCATTGAGTTCCTTAACAAATTGACTTATAATCATTGGTTACATTTTAGTGCAACAGCTATTTTAAAAAAACCAGAATTTTTAGTATCTAACTATATTTTGTCAAATCACTTTTAAAATAACACATTTCTGACAATTTTGTAAGCTTGTGTACTAAGGTTATCTTAGTTCCTGTTTTATCTTATGCATGGTATAAAAATGAGCACTTTAAAATTCTAAAAGAAATTCTCAACAGTTTAAGTTTTATATTCCTTTAAACCAGTGTTCTTACGTTCACCAGGATGAAGTATACCTAAAAGCATTGCTTAATTAAAATTCAGTATATGATTCCCTGGGGTTTCACTTAAGCGAGTGAAAACTCACCAAGCAGCCTTCAGGTTTTGCTTTTCTCCCACAAAGAGAAAGAGTCATTGAAAAATAATTTATCACATTTTTTTCTTCCCCGCCTCGGCAGCCACAGGAGATGGAAAGCAAGCCCTCAAGCCTGACCAGGTATCCAAAAACATTTCTTATCCTGCAGTTTTCTTCTCAGTTCCCCCTTCCAACAGTGGATAAGGGCAAAAATTATCTGCATGCAATTACCAAGTTTGGGGATTTCTTACAGTGACTTGGTTTTAGGTACCTTGGTTCGGATACATAAGGCTAACGGAAAAAGAAACAACTTCCTGTTTCTGCTGGACCCTTGACAAAAGATGCTCAGCTTTTCCCACAGTTTATAAACTTCTCCAGTTTATACCCAGTAGATGGTTACAGATGCTCCAGGAAATGTTCTGAATCTTTTTCTTAGCCAGAAGACATTTATACAACTTCATATTGAAAGACTATGTTTTTTGATTTTTCTGCAATAGTAACCACATTGCTCTATAATGTAACAACGCTCACAAAGAAAATGAAGTTCTTGTTAGTGCCTGAACATTTTGTGCTGAACTACATATAATAGTTTTCTTTTTCCACACAGAAGGATTAGCTCAGGATAGGAAATAATGCAACACAGGAAAAGTAAATCTACCTGACCTTTGGGGGTAGATATTCATGTAGTCCTTGATGTGAGACGATAGCTGTATGGTCAGATACCTCTGGCTAACAAAATGTTTGCTCTCATTTGACCTTTCATTTATTAGGTCAATTAATTAAATTTATTTTACAAAGTATTTCACTTTGGCTTTCCTCATTAATTCCACCACCAGTAGTCAACTCCATTTAATCAGACAGGGAAACAAGAATTCTAGCTGCATGCCAAAGTTTCTCGTGAATTACATGGTCAAGCTTCAGTTTGAGAGACAATGACAGTTTCACAGAGACGTCCATGCTTTCTTCCATTCACTTCCACATTTTCAGAGGAATGGCCATTTGGAGTGCTGGTGGATTCACAAAGAAATGAAATGAGCCTTAATTTTGATTATGCTTCACAGAATCAGAAAAACAGGAACAGGGTTCATGTCCGGATTATTCCAAACACATCTGGACTTACTTTGCATCAGGACTAACCTACAGGATTCGTGGGTCTTGTGGACATATGTGTGTACAGGGCAGGATGTATATGACATGCATCAGACAGGACTTAGCACTGGATAGGGTTTGTGCTGAGCCTAGCCATCACGCAAAAGTGCTCTACACAGTCCTAGCTTCTCAAATAGCATCCCTTTTTTACTCCTCCACTGGCCTAGAAACCTTGTCGAACATCTGTGCTGTCTTCTGGATTTTGGTTGTCTGGTAATCCTGAAACTACAAAGTTTGAAAGTACAAAACAATAAAATACTGCTTGCTTGCTTTTTTTTTTTTTTCCCCCTTCACCATGCTTGTCTGTATATAAATCTATTGAATGCATCTTTCCTACTCTTTTTATCACCAATGTGGCTGCAATGCTGAGTTTAGGGTTGAGGTAATTTTACAAATGTTTATCAGTTCCAATGTTAAAAATAAATTGGACCAACTTGGTGTTTTCAGCTCTCAAAGTACAAACGTGAGAATTATAGCCAGTTATGCTGGGAACCAGAGATTTGGTGAACTCTAAGCTTTTCTTCAGGCAGAGGAAGCTACACTCATGCTTGTCAAGGAGATTAACGAGAAATCTGATTGAGTCTGGAAGACTATTGCTGCAGTGGATTACAAGTTTGATCTTCTCTCTTTTCGGGGATAAAAAAGCTCAAGGGCTAGGACACTGGCACAGAAAAGCAGATAATATCACCGGCTGTGAAGAAAAAGTGTGGCCACATGGCAAGCCCAATAAAAGAACGTAAATTAAAGTGAAGCAATACATGCAATAATAGTATGGTTATGCATCATTATACAAAATTGTTACTTTTAATTTTGTATTTGTAGATTAACATGTATGCTTTCTCCAACTCCTTTCTATCTTATTTATTCAGACTGCATATTCTTTGGGAAAGGCCAGTCTAGTATTAGGAGTATGCATTGGATTCTGGAGCTATCATAGTGCAAATGTTTAAAATCAAGTCTTTGAATAATCAGATTAAAATAAACAAAGGGATAAAGATTTATAGCTGCTGGTGGAGCATGGAATTTCTAAAACTACGTAGTATGCTACATACTAAAGAGAGACATTCAGGAGAATTTAGCAGTTGACAAAAGAGATGTACCCTTTAACTCTTTGAACTCAAGGACCACAAGTATTGAGAGAATACTTACCAAATTAAAAATTTAAATAAAAATAGAAACTCTCACAACTGGTCATTTCTCTCTAGACTGCATGTGACACTGTTTCTTAAACAGGCTGTATCCTTTAATATACAAACAAAAAACCCCAAACAAACAAACAAAAAAAAAGGGATAATGATAAAAAACCCCCAGGATTTCAAAGTCCTCCCTTGTAATATTTTATTGTATTCAAACACCATTGCAAGACAAAACACCACATATCTATTCTATGTATACTTATTAGCAAAAATAGGGCTACCTACCTACCCTAACACCCAAAAAGTAAACCACAGTAACACCCAAAAGCATTAATTTCAGTGATAGCACATCTGCACTAAATGCAGCTTTCACACTTCTGAGTGAATGCTTTCCGAGTAAAATCAAGAAAAGTATTCTGATGGTTTTAACTCTACCCTAAAGCAAGATGATCACTGAATCAGATAAACTATTAATCTGTTTAAAGCTTGTTACTCCTATTTTGCCAAGGCTGAGATGCTTTGCAGCAAAAAGCAGCCAGGACACTTCCTGCCAAGAACCAGATATCTCATGCATGTTTCATAAATATGTTTCTCTACTGAAAACACAAGGATTAAGCAAACACTAGTTCAGTTTGCAAGAGCTTCCACTAATGATTTTTAAAAAACTCTAAAAGAAACTTTGGCTCTATTTAAATCAACAGTAAATTCTCATTGCGTTCAGCATGTCCAAGATTTTACTTCTAATTTTCAGGCACAGTACAAACACCTTCAATTTTAAACAGGAGTAACAAAAAGACATACACCTGCACCGAATATGATGATGATTTTTTTTATTACACTTGTTAAACTTCTAAATAGCCAAGTAAATGCCTTTTTACTATTCAGTAAAATCTCCCTAAGATTTGGATAGAGAGATTAAAAGATTAAACCAAATTTATGTCTGCATTAAGTGTTCATAGTAAATATTAACTGAAAGAAGCCAAGATTTCATAATAAAGCTCTGCCATTTATAGCATAACATCACCACACACCCAGATTTCATATGAAATAGATCATTTCTCAAGGAAGCACCTTTTAAAGCCAGACAAAAGACATTTCAACAAAATATCAGTGTTATATCTAAAAAAGTGTTGATAGAGAGTCCTCCTTCACTTAGAAAACCATAAACTTTATGCAAGAACAGAGAAATAAAAATAAACAACAGCAAGGTTTGCTTTGCAAGCATGCTGGGATACCAACATGGAATATTAAAACGTGCTAAGAAGTAGGCTTATTGGCTGACATGCAGTATGAGCATAATTACTATCGCAGCACCTCACACACCTGGCAACCCAGTGGAGAGAAGATAAAGAGAAATTTTCCTTCCCAGGCAGTAAAATGGTAAGAGGGCTGTTTACGAGCAGCCACTGGGTGCCTGCAGCAGCCTCCACTGCTCTGATGATGCCCAGATGTTAATGCAGCTGGAAGGGCTTGGCGGGCTGGCGCACCGTTCAGCGGACCGCTTCCGAGCCCGGCAACACGGAGCGAAGCCCTCGGAATCCTGCCTGCCGCTTGCCCGGCATGTCTGCCTCCTCCCTTTTAAAAACTGACATCCCTGTACAGATTGAGCTGTGAAAGGACACACCATACTCACAAAGGAGAGAAGAGCATATGCCATTTAAATGTCATGGGAGACAAGCGCTCTGTAGCAGCTGCATGCATGTCACCATATTAATATGTAACATAGCACCTGAAGTGCAAAGATTAAAAAATACTTCATGTGTGTTGACTATATCTGTATATAAGGCATGCATTATGTGTGCATATATGTGCACTCTCCACTAGAAAATATTTTTATACTCACAGCTGTACAAAAAGCGCTTCTTATTTATAACATACTTTCTTCACCCTGTTTGTATTTTGTAGCATGCAAACACAAAAAGAGGAAACCCCATGGCTCTTTTTCCTTCCAGTCAAAAAAACATCACAGAAACAGTCTAAATCCTTCAGTCTTGCCCTTTAAAATCATTATGTTCTAGACTGCATAAATTCACAAGGCAGAGGGCAGTGCTGCACAGCAATAATTGAGATAGCTCTTAACAAGCTGGCATGGAGACCGGCAGCCGTGGCCTGCCGGTAGCTCTGCTAGCCTGGGCAGATGCAGTGTGCTATGCTCATGTGGCTAGACTGCTACTAGTGTGAAAAAATAGGCTTGTTTGCCCAAAATCGTCCTGCTGCGGAGTACAGCATTTCGCTGAATAGGTTTTCTTAAGGCTTAGGGCATCCCTGAAAGCGAACCGTATGGTCCTTTGATGGCGTTAGCCAGAACATCCCAGCACACCTCTCACCAGAAACGAGAAGTTAATTTTTCTTCTCTGTTGGAAATTGCATGTGCTAATTAGTCCTAAGAAAATTAATATAGTTAAGATTGCTTAGAAAATACAAAGTTTATTTGGCTTAGGAAAGAGAGATAAAATAAAAAATAGTATGCATGCTACAGCATTAATGTTGTTGAGTCAAAAAATTATGAAAAAACTGACTTTGCTAAAGTTAAATGTATTTGTATGCATATACAAAATAGTAAAATACACAAAGTAGCTCTCAAAGTCGTCTCTGACACCTTGGATTGGTAAAGCAGCTTTTGTGAACCATCTTTACCAAGCTGAAAATCCAGTCCCAAAGGGAAATCTTAGCCTTATTCAAAGCCACCACAAAAATGCATTTGACAGTGACACGAAAATATCATCCTGGATGCTCCTTCCATCCTCCCTCCTAAAGTCGTCGATAGGCTCTTAATGAAAAGCCTGCTGTAGCTGATGGGGAACAAGCCCTTAACTTCAACAGGTTTTGTATCAGTCCTGTCCAATACTACACAACACTGGCTAGAAGCAAGCATACCCCACCTCTGAATCTACAAAGGTCTCTACTTGGTATTAACAGTTTTTCAGTAGAAAACAAAGCAACACAGAATACAAATACCCTTGTGTCCTTTACTGATGCACTTTTCAGTCAAATATATATTTTCTTATAATCTTTGTGCATGTGGTGCATACCAAATCACATACTCATACAGTCTTAAAACAGGTAATAATCTTCTAGTTATTTAATGTACAGTGAATTCCCTTTTTCAGGTATTGTTATGGCCAGGATACGATATCCCTTCTTCTTCAGAGAGGTCAGGCTTCCACCAATGATCCTCGGTTTGTTGGTAGACACTTTTGTATCAAGGCAGTTTTCTATCTCAAATTCTACAAAGTTTTACTTGGATCACTTGACTTTCCTGCTGACTCAGAGAGCTGGTGTCACAGCTGTAATGAGATGTTGATGGGAAAAGGTGCTATTTCTTTTTAACACAAAAGTAGCCAGTGATTCTAGTGTGTCAGGAAACAGCATAGCCTAACAGAGGGAAAGCTCCTGACAAGCAGAAGATAGATGAGTGAAGAAGATTTCTCAGGCTAGTAAGCAGAAACCCTGGCTATCCAGCTGAGGAAAGGATGAGAGAATAAAGACTGAAGACAAGAAAAATGGAGACCTTAAGCAACGTATCTATGCACATTTATACACCGCTGTAACTGAGCTTTTTTTCATTTTCAATAAATGCATCATACAAACAAAAAATCCATCCAATTTTCTATGTCAAAATTCATGTACAAAACCATTTCCCTATGACAATAATTTGTAATGGAGGAATTCATTATGCTTCCACTGCACATTTTACATCTTCTGCCTTGCTATGCCTGAGCGAGTAGGCCACTTGTTTCTGTCTCTCCATTCTCCTTGCTTCGGATGTAACAAACCTCTGTTTCTGGGGTCTCAAAAAGCTCATTCTTCTTTCCCGTGAAAGCTCTCTCTGTAATGACTGAGAAACACAGCGAAATACATCCAAGTAGAATTTCAGATACACTACTGGACTGTTTATTTTGTGTTTGATGTGCACACAGGTAGATAATGGAATATTAAGCCTCATCCCAAAGAGCTCCATGAGCCGGTGCATGCAGCTACATGACTCTTTTGACTGCCAGGGCAAGCACCCAGGCTTCAGGATTAGGAGGGCTACTGCTATGTGCAATATAAATCATATCCACCTGCCTGACCACTGCATTCTGTGCTCTGTGGTGGAAATATTTCTTGGGGAAGATACTCTAAATTTGAGGATCCCATTTTAATTTTGTCCATTGTCCTCCATTATCAGCTCAAGCTCAGGTTATTAAACTGCAGAATTTGTAAAAAAAATTTGTGAAAGATTTTATTTGATATGGGAAATGGGTAAGGTTTGAGTCATCTTTTTTATAGTCCCCATGTAAAGATTGCGTGGCAGTTTAGATCACCTTTAAACGCATCGCTGTTGTAGCCCAGGCCATCAGGCAACTCCTGACCTTACTCCCCTCTGCCAGGGATTGAGAAAAACAAACAGTTGCCAAGGCCCTGGATAAAAATCAGGTTCATCTATCCATGCAAAAGAGTTCTTCCATATTTAGATGTTGTGCCACCAGCATAAAACAGCTCCTGGAAATTTTTTCTCTCTGTTTTGGGGAGAGGTATATTCAACTGCTTATTTTGTTACACTGCATTACAGAAAAATGGACAGGGTCCCTTCTCCGATGCTGAATAACAATTTGCTGAACAACTATTTCCAGTGATGCAGGTGTTTAATTTTCATACATAGGAATAAAATGAGATTTGAGATGGAGGATCTTCTGAAACCCTTTTCCTGTTGAAGGTATAAGACAAGTTTAATTCAGGTACAATAATGTAGGGTGAGATATAAAATACTACAATCTTAAACTAGTATAAACAGTTACCGACAGTGAAATCACTAACAGAAAGCATATCAAATTAAAATGCATACACTTCAGACATGATTAATATGTTTTACATTATTTGAATATTTCAAAATAAGTTAACCTTTAGAGAATGTCATTATGAGTCTGTAGAAAGAAATACTGCTGTTTTTCAAAATTAATCATAAACTTGTTTTTATTTTAATTTCACACTATTGCACGAATATAAACTTGTCGTTAGTAGTCTAAATTCAGAACAGGGTGCACCACACCTTCTTCTGTAGTTATTCTGCTACTGCTTTTTTATTTTGAGTAATAATTTAAACCCATTGGAATACCATGCTCTTGTTTTTACTCTCAACCTAATTCTCACTGCATCCTAATAGGCCAAGCAGTCACAGTATGTGTAATGAGCAACTTCTGCGTTTGTCAAATACATGTAGAAACTGATGGACATAAACAGAGAAAGCTCCTGCACTAAAACCAAGAACTTGCTGTAATTGATATAAACACTGATGCACCTTTATCTGCCTATCCCATCACATGTATATTACTCTTTTATTTCTGGAATAATTCCTGAATTTACCTGGGCTTTTATGAAGGGGAGGGAGAGATATGATTTGCACATGCAGAAAAACACTTTAGTGATCCTTGGTCATTTTAAGCACATTGTCTTTATTGCAGGGATGAATTTTCCTCCCCTAAGCTTCCAAAATGCTAGGAAGTTAAATCTGTTCGACAGGTCATGAAGATAAGTACAACATCTGAAGAAAATTATCCCCTTAACGCCGTACCAGAATCCCACAGACTATCATGAGATGTAAGAGGTACTAGAGTAGGAAGTTTGAAATTGGGATGAAATTCCTTTTTCTTCTGTTGATAACGAGTTCTGCTATTTTCCTGCTCTCAGTCTAGTAAAAAAAATAAAAAAGAAAGCAAAAATGTTATCAGTACTGAGGAAATCTTATTAGATTCAACTCTATTTTTAAATAGCTAGGACCAAAATCTTCATTCAGACACACTGGTGCCACCCCATGAAATTCCAGCAGTGGCACCACTGGTGGAGAAAGAATGGCACTCAGATTTTTCACCATTAAGTAATCTGTTTTCATTACCTTCACAGCAGTTTGTTTCATTTGCCTGCAGTAGGGAAACTAAAATTAGAAAACATTTCATGTTCATAGTTAGTTTGCTTCCAATGTGAAAAAAACAAGTCTACAGATTTGTCTATTGGGTTATGCCTTGTTCAGTTCTACTAAAAAAGTTGTCTTAACATTATAGTGATGAACCATAAATGGTGTAGTGCATTATTTTGTCCAAAGTAATTCAAATTAATGACCCTAGAAATATTATTTGAGGTGTCTAAGTTCTAAAGCATTGCCAACAGTCATTACTATTACCAGCAGAATTTCGATTCTCCTTTGTAATGTATACATTGCCATGTGTTAATAAACTATTTGCTGATCGTCTTCAGAACCTGCTGTCTCTTGCAGCAGTTCCACATGTCAGTCTTGTAGCAGTTCTAGCAGCAAATGAATGTCAGGCAAATGCTGACAGCAAACTATCAAAAGTTTGAATGCATTGTTCTTGCTTTGACTTGCATACTTAAGTTCTCATTTCACATTACCTAAAGTAATACTGATTCTGACTGAAAAGAAAATAGAAAAAAAAAAATGAACAAGTCAAAGTGTGGTGATCTCATAGGCTCTTCAGCTGATAACTGAGAGAACAACATTAGCTTAGGAAGTCTAAAAATTATTTTTTTGTTTTATTTACATGAAACTTTAAAAAAGGAGAAAAAGAAAAAATGTAAAATACTTTTCTGGTTTAGATGAACGTTACTCTGGATGCTAAAATCAGATTTGCTTCTCAAGAATGGACGGGGTGTGTATTTTCTTGCATTGTACTGGCTCATGTCATTCTTACTAAGCAAGTTCAGCCTTACCAACCATAGATAATAAGATTTTGAAATTATTAAAAATCACCAAAGTTCATCCAAGCTGGATGGCACCAGAATTAACACACATTTGGGAAACATGCCATCATAGTGGTATCGAGAGGCACTCCTAAGAAGCTTAGAGATCAGAAGAGGAGATGAAATGATTTCAGCTTCATAGGAACATCTCATGATTAAATACTGATGCCAAGACCACTTCTAAGGACAAGTGGATGGATCACGAAAGCACGAAGTCAACCAACTTCTATATTTCAAAAGAGAGGACTGAAGAGTAAGGTTTTCTATGAAGTAATATATAAAACTTACTGTGGCAATGATGCAAGTGAACACCTATTTTTTGGAGTTCTCGTACGGCAGGCCGATAAGTAGAAACAATAACTTCGTGCGCACTTGCACATATCTAATGTTTTTCAATAACTCTTTTTCTGCTCTAAATACCTTCTTAAAATTCCTGTAATAACTTTTCAACCTTTCTTTCTGGCAAAGTATTACAGTCCAATCAGCATTAAACATACATTTGCTTAGTTTTAAAGGTCATTCCATAGTCACACACCAAACTAACTTTAAAGGTACAGCAGAGCTTGAAAACAGATCTGAAATTTATTTCCTCAGATGACATTTGGCTAGAAATCCTATGCAAAATTTAAATCATTCTTTTAATATCAGGCACACCCTTCTAATTTCTTAGAGGCAGTTAGATTTCTTCTACTTATGAGGAACTTTCCTTACTGCAGGCAAGTAACATAAATCCTACTTACTGGCTATACTAAATATACAAAGGAAAAACATTGCAACATGCTGCATGGTGTATGTGTCCACTTGCCAAAGCTATGGAAACCTGTATTTCTTTCCATCCTAGGTGGGCAGTATTACTTCCAGATTTGATCACCCTGCTGAGTACCAGGATCACTGATAAGGAGGCACACAATAATTGTGCTAACAGAAATCTGACAGTGGCAAGCACAATGCTGTGTTGTGAAAACAACAGACAAACCTTATGCAGGTGGCTCATTAAGAAGACATGCAGGCCAGGACGACACTGCTCATTCCACAAAAATCTGCCACAAACTGGAACGTAGCAGTTGTATCCATCTTAGTCAAAACATAAGACAGCAGAGTATCAGTCTCTTTCAGATAACACGTGACATCTGCTCAAGCAAAATTACAAGCCACAGTGTTAATGAAGGACCTCAGTTTTCCTATTAATGACAGGACTTATTTGTTTCACAAAAGTTAATTGCCAAAGATGAAGATTAGAAGCTAGGATCCTAAAAATCCAAACTACAATCGTTTCTTCATGCTATCTTCAGGGAATACAGTCTTGGACTTCACGAAGAAGAAAGAAGTAGAAGATGGCTTTAAAGAAGCAGCTTTAAAGAAGTGGGCTGAATATTTTAATATAGATAGAATATTGCTAATCTGTGAAAATGGTTCTCTTTCAGAAAGAGTACACTACAAAAATGCAAAGAAATGTACTGGATACCAGTAGACCACTATCAAGTAGTTATAAACTAGGGCCAAGCATGTGCTTTGGTTTTACAGGGAATAAAAGGTTCCTCTGTCCCTCAGGAAAACTCACAGTGAAAAAGGCAAGCAGGAATTTAAGACCTTACAGGACTAGAATTTTAAGAATAAAAAGAATATAAGAAACAACAAAAAAAATAACTAGGCACTAACAAAGTGCATTTGTGTGTTTAAAAAAAACCACAAAAACCACCGCAAACTACTGAAGAAATTGTAACAGATCACAGAACTGAATTACTAGGATAGATCTATCAACCCTTAAGTTAATTATAAAGTATCAAAAATTGTGGAACTTTTAGGGATTTGAACACACCTTGTCATGTTACCAATAAAGTTGGTGAACCTCAATGCTTCTGTGTTCCAAAGCTGAAGATTTATGCAAGTGCTTAATTTCTGCTCACAGAATAATTTAAGACAGACTTAGATTAAGTAGCTTGGCCTAAAGTCTCCATAGGTGTGAGGGTTCAACAAGAAAAACATCTGCAGTGAGAAACTAGGCCCATGGAACCAAAAAACAGCATCGTATGTTTGTTTGAAAATGTGTTATTGGTTGAGCTGCTAAGTCACACAAAATACACAGCATTCTTCATTTGACTCAGCTTCTTTTTGGAAATTATGTAACACTTCTCCATTACAAGACTGAGAAAGAAACAAAATTCTCATGACATTTATAAGTTTGGTAGGTAACGGTGACTATTGTCTGTTACCATCTAAAATAGGCCAGAAGCATACCCTCAAAAGGAGCGTCACCTCACTGTAACAGCTCTTAGAACAAAGTATGATGGTTCTAGCTCAAAAGACTTAAAAGTTCTGTGTATTTTCAGCAGCAACTATGCTGCTAGGAGGAAAGAGGAAGTAACATTGAATGAATTGCCTTTTTTGTTTTCTAGTCAACCCATATTCAAAGCTTTAAATAGCTTAAGTACTTGTTAAATATATTTTGAAATATGTCAGGGGCAGACTATTTATTTTATCTTATGTGCTTTTATTAAGAAAAACATGAGCCTATTACCTCTTCAGCTGTGACCAAAACAAGGTGAACAACCTTGTCTCATGTTAGTAAGAATGAGGTTTACTTCCAGATGGGATAATGGATTTTCTTCATGTCTGGAGAAACGACCTGCATTTGGAGACCACAGTAATACCAGCAAAATCCAAAAGGATTACCAACTAGCAAGCTGTAAGAACACCTCCCATTTTTACATGACATGTTTTTAAAACTAAAGAATGAAAAGTGTTGCAAGAGAACATTCTACTTCCTAAAAATATTTGGATTCAGACAACCACAGTCCCCAAGGACGCTTACAGACTTTGCCCACCACTGTAAACATCTCTGTCCTAACACTCATTTTCTTCTTCAGATTCCATGAGAGCCTCTCAAACAAGCAAGTGAAAATTGCAAGTAAATCCACCATTTTGGTATGTAATGAAGATGTTCTGAACTGCTACCAAATAAACCACATCCAATTGACCTGGAAGATTTTTCCATATAAAATATGAAGTCTTTGCAAATATGTGTTATTTTGCAGTCCATTACCACAGAACAGTAGTTCCTCTCCAGTAAGAGTTCTTGCTGCTGTTTCTTTGAATCCATCCTTATTATTTGTAACAGCAGCTATGGTTATCTACATTCTGAGTTCATTTTAACTGGACTGAAATGTATGAAGATCAGAACAGCTGTGCTCTGTCAGATAGTCCAGAATTATCTCCCTTAGCCAAGGAAATACCAGATGTTCACAGAAAGCCACAAAGAAGAACCTACTGTAAGCGACAAGACTTCAAAGTTCTTTTGTCTTCCCATAGCAAGACTCAGCAAAGTACTGAAGTACAAGAATTCACCCTTGCTGAGAGACATTTTTGTTCTTACGTGAACACCTAATTCTTTCTCAAATCCTGTACCGTTCTGCCTACTGTGTGCTTCCCCTCTTCAAAAGCGTGATCCACAGGAAATCTTGAGTATGTTCCTAGAATTGTTATTTTTTAAATATTTGTCTTCTGGTTTATTAACAAACTGCTTATGTCTTAAGAAAGAAAAGAAACAAAACATTTTGCAGAGCTTGGCCTTCTTCCTTTTTTCCCTTCCTTTCTGCAACATATGGCAACATCTGTTGCCTCGCAGCTGGACAATGACTTGTCTGCTACCAAGCCTTTTTAAAGTGGCAAGCAGAAATATTCAGATGCAATTGAAAAAAAAAAATACATACCCACATATAAATACGTGCTTTCAGTTCTTGCAGTTTGGTATACTGCATGAACATGCAATGATTTCTCTACAGTCAACAGAGTATAAAGCCCATCAAGCCAATTTTGCCTTCTTGTTGAAGAAACATGAATTAGCTTTTGCTTACTATTTGACTGATCATACAACAAACTGCTAATAGGAGGATTTTTTTTTTTTTGCAAAATTAGAGTAAAGAGTAGACACTTCAAGTTTCAGACATTTATTAAGCCTCATCAAACCACTTTCACACACATGACCAAGTGCAGTGTGAGGCAAGTTTGATTATTTCCTGGATGATCAAGCATGACAATTGTGCGGACGGCTTCCGGAAGACCTTTCTGTGCAGTTTATGGAGATGAGTGTGTTGTTCAGAAGTCAGGACGATCCTTTTTCAGTCTACTGTAGTCTACATTAACCGAGTAGAACTAGAAAAGACAGGGGAAAGCATGAGTAAGAAGCTCAATTATCCATTTTCCATGGTATTTACCAAAAAACCATACGTCATTTGAACAGATGTCAGGAAATTGAAATCATACTTTGAGTCTGTACACTAGACAATAATAAATAAAAACTTCAAAGAACAGTAACTTTTTAATATTACCCTCACTCTGCATACAATATTCAAAGCTCTGCATTTAAAATGAGGCAGTGCTTGCATCTACAACTAGAGAAAACCCACAGTATCTCTTCTTTAATCCCCAGAATTAAAAGCCCATTCACAGGAAGTTCTTACACTACTGCTGAGTTTATCCTTTTTGCCCCAAATCTATGTGCTCCTGTATACCAAAGGCAACACCCAGCTTGCCAAGTGGCACAAAGCATAGCATATGTGAACAGATAAAATCACAAGGGAACATTTAGAGCAGTGCTGCAAAAGCCAAGTCTGGTTTAAGTAGCTGCACCTGGAACTGCAAGGTATGACAAGGAGGAAGGAAAGTAAGAACAGATCCTTTAACACTCTTGGTTTATATTAATAAAGGTGGACCGCATTAAAAGCATTAAAAACAGCCTAAGTAGTCACAGACGACAATGAATTTAGAGACTAACAGCGTATTTTGGCATCCCAGCCTGACTTGACATCAAACATGTGATGCTATAGTTTTTCTTGAAAAAAAAGAAGAAATATTTATCTATTAGCTTATGCCCATATTTTTTTTTTTTACTTCTTCAGAGAAAACAGAACAGCCTACAGCACATTCAAATTACAGCTTTCTGTGCAGCTCCCACAGTAACGATCAGGTCTTCCAACTCCTTGAGTCTATAACAAAGAAAAGTTTAAAAAAGAAAAACTACTTCATCAAAAGCTAAAACTTGTTACATCACAGCTTTTTACTAAAGTCACCCTCAGTTTAGGGTATCTGCCTTTTCATTTCCCACAGTGCAGATTTGGAACAAAAAATCCCCAATGATACACACATCCAAATATGGTAAACCCTGAGGTTGTGTTTGCATGCTAAGACAGAAGGGGAATGCAACACAAGGCATGCACTCTTTAAAAGAATTTGTGCTGCGCACTATGTTGAATTTGCTTCTTTTAGTTATTTTAGAAACAGCCACATTCCAGAAGCACCAATGAAAACAAAGTATTATGTTCTTCCTGGACCTTTAAGCGAACCGCAACATATTTTATTTTGAAGTCTGGTCTTTTTTTGCTTATTTCAATGATCGGAATCGTAAGAAATGGTATTGAACAGACATTAACTTTAAAAACATAGCAGGTTTGCTTTTTTAGTAGCTTGAAGATAATCTTAAAATATTCTTAACAGGAATCTATTAGACATCACTTTAGTGAAACACGATAGAAACATGATTTCTGTAAACTAACAGATGTTCTACACATCTTTGCATGCTTCTTCATTGGTTAAAAGAAATAACTTGAATATTACTTACAAGAACATTCTATGCCACCCATTTACTTACAATTGTTTTGTTCTCAAACAACCAACTGTAGAATTGAATTAGTGTTTATGTTAAACGCTGACATTTTCCTGCTTTGCTTCTCATGAGTTAGAGCAAACAGTTTAGAGCTTAGAAAGGTTTAGTTCAGAGATTACAAGGTTTTGTTCTCTCTAGTTCTGAGTATTAGGAGCTAGTATATTCTTCCTCTCGCATCTAATTCCTATTTCTCTTACTGCGCAATATATATGACTGCTTCCGTATAGACTCCTTTCGCCCCATTATCAACCAGCTTTAGGAAAGCATTAAATCTCAAACTCAGCTCTCTCGGCTCTAAGTTCTGGAGACAAACAAATGTTGCACAGCAGAGGAAATACACCATTCAGTCAGCTACTTGCCAATAAATGCAAACATCCTAAAGCAGTAGGCTACACCTTCGATATCATGTTTCCTAAAAACCTGTATTTTTCATTTTACCTTGTACTGGTCACTGGGAGACAGTTTGTTCCATGGTTCTGGATTGTTTTTCTTGTCCCAGCTATTGAGAGAAATGCAAAATATGAGACCATACTAAGAAAATCATACCAGCTTGAAAATAAATAAAATTTGTATGTGTACTGTGCTTATTAGGCCATGAAGTCACCCATCCAAGCAAGTTTCCACAGAAAAAGACACAGTCCTTGTCAGAAGTCTCTAAATATCATACGGTAAACAAACAAAACTCCAGATAAGGAAATCTCCACACGCTTAGCGCCAGTGATATCACAGCAAGACATTAAGGCCTCCAGAAACATGCAGCAAGAGGATTGGGCGCTGTGAGTTACTGTATACGTACCAGACATCAGGGTTGAACACTGCCAAACGCATGAGATACAGGCCTGCACCAACGCCTCCAGATCCAATGATCAAAAACAGAGGGATCAACTAGAACAACAAAACACTATTACTACATCGCATTCCTGACTCCTAGCAATGACAAACCGCAGAACAAGCTCACACGCTTTGAGCCGTAACGCGTGGCCCTCTAAAACCTTGGCATAAGCTCCTTGTGTGCAGGACATCCCTGGGGTCGCGAGGGAACTAACAGCTACGAAGGGGGAGACGTGAAAAAAATATTGCTGTGTGCACAACAATCAAACGCCCCGTAACAGCACATTTCTGAGGAACAAACATCAGTCCCTCCGCTGCTCAGAACAGCCCCTGCCATCTGTGCCCTGACCATAAGGTAAGAAAATGGGAGTCGGGCGACCCAGCGAAAAGACATGAGCGAGGGAAATGGAAGAGCCACTTGAGCCTTGCTGCTGCAGCATGAGAAAGGCCTACAGGTACCGGAGGAAGAAGGGGGCCCGACGGCCTCTCGCCGCTCGGCCCACAGGCCGCCGGCCCCGGCCCGCCCCAGGGCCAGACGCCCCGAGGGGAAGCAGACGGAAGCGCGAGGCGGCGGCACCCGGCGAGGCGGGGGCACGGGGCCCCGGCAGGGAAGGGGGCACGGGGCCCCGGCAGGG